>Ga0209395_1006986_pt1 | contig 11992 bp, 8 predicted proteins | sample GOMGulsemesocosm_3_FD_184635 | JGI IMG/M metagenome (GOLD analysis project Ga0209395, IMG submission 184635) | Methane-oxidizing microbial communities from mesocosms in the Gulf of Mexico - GOM9D Gulf of Mexico (SPAdes) (version 2) | ecosystem: Environmental > Aquatic > Marine > Cold seeps... | reverse complement strand
GGTCTCTTTGGTAGCCTGCGCTGATGATCAAGCTGCGCCAGCGGCTTATCAGGAAGGCACTCACTTTGCGGTTCTGGATAACCCAGTACGCACTCAAAACCCCAACAAAATCGAAGTGACCGAAGTTTTTTGGTACGGCTGTGGTCACTGCTTTAAATTCGAGCCGCTAGTACACCAGTGGGAAGCACAGCAAGCGGAAGACGTGAACTTTATCCAATCCCCCGCGATGTGGAATGGCGCCATGGAAATTCACGCCAGAGCCTTCTACGTGGCCAAGGCCCTAGGTGTTTCTGAGACGACTCATCAACCGATGTTCAGCGCGCTAAACTTGCAGCGCAAGCAGCTCAACAATGTCGATCAGTTGAGCGCCTTCTTTGCTGAGCTCGGTGTGGATGAGGCGAAGTTTAAGAAAGCCTACCAGTCTTTTGGTGTGAACAGCCAAGTGAAACAAGCTGATGCCCGCGCCCGCGGCTACAAAATCACCGGCACACCAGAAATGGTGGTTGACGGTAAATACCGCGTCAGTGCACGCACGGCCGGTGGACAAGTTGAAATGCTGAAAGTTGTTGATTATCTGGTGGCAAAAATCCGCGCAGAAAAAAGCTAAGCTATTTGGCTCAAATAGGGTGGTGAAACAAATCTGATGATTGTCAGATTGTTTCACCACTCACCACTCACCACTCACCACTCACCACTCACCACTCACCACTCACCACTCACCACTCACCACTCACCACTCACCACTCACCACTCACCACTCACCACTCACCACTCGTTTTTTTAAATATCTATCAACCCGCTTGCCCTTCGGCCGACTATACTATTGGCAATTAACGGGGACGGCCTTATGACATCTAAATCCGCCGACGACTGGCGAGAGAAATACCTTGATGCACTCGATGAGCAAGAGCGACAACAAAAGGCATCCGAGCAACAGCGTGAGTTGCTACGTCGCGCACTGGTCCGGGTAAGCTTGGCGGCTGAAGGGCACGATGAGAATCTAGACCGCGATTTACGAGATCTGCGTGGAGCGGTGAAAAGCGATAGTGGAGGTTTAGAGACCGCCATGGAGGCCGTAGAAAGCTCCTTACTTCAATATGAGGGTCGCAAAGAAGCTCACGAGTCCGTTAATGGCGATACCCTCAAAACCATGGCTGAGGCGCTACAGACGCAAACTGAGAGCCGCAGCCTGCGAAAGAGTCTTAAGGGGTTTGTTCGAGCGTTGGCGAAGGGGGAGGCTGGGGCGCTGCCGGATCAGCTGAAGCAATTGCAGTGGCTTCAGCAGCAGGTTCTCGACGATTGGGCCAATAGCGAGAGCGGAGCTTCTCAGCCCGGGTTTATGGATCGACTGCTGGGAAGAGCGCAATCTCAAACTGCCGATACCGATGCGGGCGAAGAATTTATCGCTGCTGAAGCGGCGAAGGTTCAAACTGAGCACCTAGCTGATACCGTTTCTGCTGCTGTATTCGACGAATCTGAGAATAGCAGTCCAGAACCCTCTGCCGCCAACGCGGGCAATGATTGCGATTTCGATGACGGTCAACCGCAACAAGAGACTGAACCAGTCAACGGAATTTTGGAAGGGCAACTTCAAACCAAAGCCGAAGCGCAGGCCGCCGATGAACAGCGCGCAGAGTTTCAGCGCCCAGTGAATGAACCGGCCTTTTCTCGGGTGTCTGACAAGGTAAAGCGGGTTTTGAGCGATTTGTTGGACAAGGTTGAGCCAGTCGATTGCACCGAACAAAAAGCCCACGATGCTCGCGAGCGTATAGAGCGCGGTCTAAATTGGTACGAGTTGGTTCCCACCTTGGAAGATATACGCGATCTGGTACTCCAAGCGTATCTGCTTGCCGATGAACAATACCGCGAGTATCTACGACAAATACATCAAGTTTTAGAGGCGATCGTTACCGGTTTGGGCGTGAGTGTTGCGACCCAGCAAGAATGGCTGCTGGCCGACGAAAGTTTTGATCAAACGTTAACTCAGCAGCTGGGCTCTTTGGGCCGATCGGTCGCGGTCGCCACTGAGGTAAACACGCTCAAGCGAGAGGTGACCGATCATCTGCAAATCATCCAAGAGGCGCTGGCGGGCAAGCAAAGCAACGTGGCTAAATCGAAACTCGGCGAGCAGCTAGCACAGCTGGTGGAACAGGTGAAACAAGTCGAGCAAGAGGCCGCGACGGCAAAAGCCGAATTGGAAGAGCAAAAGCAAAAAGCGCTGACCGACTCGCTAACCGGGCTGCCAAATCGTGAAGCCTACAACAATCGCGGTTTTCATGAGTGGAGTCGCTGGCAGCGTTATGGCCACCCATTGACGTTGGTGGTCTGCGATATCGATCATTTCAAAAAAATTAATGATAATTACGGTCATCAGGCAGGAGATCGCGTTCTACAGGTTCTGAGTAAAGCGGTATCACAGCGCCTGCGCGAGGTGGATTTTATGGCTCGCTACGGCGGTGAAGAGTTTGTCATCTTGCTTCCAGAAACCGAGCAGAGTGGCGGTTTTGAGGTGATGGACAAAATTCGCTCGGTAGTCGCTTCAACCCCGTTTCGGTTTAAACAAGTCCCGGTACAGGTCACTTTGTCGATGGGTATCGTCGGACTGAAAGAAGGCGATAGCCTAGAAAAGGCCTTCGCCAGAGCCGATGAATTGCTCTACAAGGCGAAAGCGGCCGGCCGAAATTGTTGCGTACAAGATGATAGACCGAGCACCGCCCGAGATGCGGTAAGTCGCTAAGGTAAGGGTTGGCTAGTCTTCGGGGGTTTTAAGCCAGTGTTCTAGTGTCTGTTTAAGTTGCGGAATTTTAATGGGCTTAGTGAGGTAGTCGTCCATTCCGGCATCAATACAGCGCTCTCGATCACCGCGCATGGCATGGGCGGTCAGTGCGATGATGGGTATGTGGCGCTCCAAGCCCTGCAATCGGCGTATGGCTTTGGTGGCTTCGTAGCCATCCATTTCTGGCATCTGGCAGTCCATCAGAATTAGGCCGTAGTTCTTGTGTTTAACGGCATCAACGGCGTCTAAGCCATTCTCGACGGACTCGACTTGAAAGCCTAGGTTATCGAGAATCTTGATAGCCACTTTTTGATTCACGATATTATCTTCAGCCAGTAAAATGGGTAAGTGAGATAAGGCGGCTGATCGATGTTCGGCTTCGGGTGAAGAAAATGCTTGATGAATGGCGTGATACCACTGACCAAACTGCATGGGTTGTTTTAAGCAGCCGCTAAAGCCAGAAACCGTGAGCGGCTTTTTTTCGATCGGCTTGATGTAAAAGCACGGACAGCTGTTGAGTTTTCCAACAGCGTTAACCGTGCGTTGAATATCGGCAAGGTTTTTACTGCCCGTATTGAGTATCACAAAGTCGGGGGTAGATTCGCGGCTCAGAATATCGCTGAGACAATCGGAGAATGGCGTTCTAACATTTTGAATGGAGACCGAGCAGCCCAATACTTGTAAGCATTGCTCTATCTGTTTGTGGTTTTCAGTGAGCTCACTCAGTACTAATACACTTCGCCCCTCTACCCCGTGCCAGCCTGGTATCACCGGAGTGTTGGAGGTGTCATTTTCAAAGGGTAAGTGTACTTCGACACGAGTACCGCAGTTGGACTTGCTTTCGAGGTCGATGAAACCATCCATGTGATCGACAAGCTGATAGCAGATGGCCAGACCCAAACCGGTACCGCCATAGCGGCGTTGAGTAGTTTCATCGGCTTGTGAAAAAGAGCCAAGCAGGGTTTGTAAATGATCGGGATCGAAGCCAATGCCTGTATCGGTAATCTCAAATTTAATTTGAGTGTGAAGAGCATCTTTTGAAGGTCGAGTCGATGTCGAGACCTGCAATTGAACCTTCCCCGACTGAGTGAACTTTATGGCGTTGTGCAACAGGTGGTGGAGTATTTGCCTGACTCGACCGCTATCGCCCAAATAGCTTAGATCCAATGACGGTTCGACCAATATTTCAAGCGTTAGATTTTTTTGGTTGCATAATTCTGCGATAGAGCCGATGGCCGAATCGATACAGTCGCGCAAGTGGAACTGTTTTAACTCGATAAAAACCTCACCCGCTTCAATCTTGGAATAATCAAGAATTTCATCAATTATATTAAGCAGGTTGTCACTCACCAGTTCGATCGTGGCCACATAGTCGTCTTGTTCGGTAGTCAGCGGGCTCGCCTTTAATAGCTGGGCCATACCGGTTATACCGTTAATGGGGGTGCGCACCTCGTGGCTCATATTGGTGAGAAAGCTGGTTTTTGCTCTCATGCCAGCTTCGGCCATGGTGCGGGCGTTATCCAAGTCGGTATTGAGTTGGAGCAATAGATCGCGCTCTTTCTTCTGGCGTAACACCGCCCGGATTCGCGCCGCGATGATGGGGTAGTAATAGGGCTTGGTGATATAATCTTGCGCGCCAATGTCTAAAGCGCGAACGATACTCTCGTTGTCGTCGAGGGCAGAAACGACAATGACAGGAATATCCCGGCGCAAGGGGCTTTCTTGTATGCGTCGACAAACTTCAAAGCCATCCATTTCAGGCATTAACAGGTCTAGTAAAATTAGATCTGGGGGATGGTTTTCTATTTCTAGTAACGCTTGATGGCCCGAAAGCGCGGTGACGACCTCATAATCATCATCCAACAAATCAAAACTAAGCGCTTTGATGTTGTCCTCGATATCATCGACCACCAATATTCGTGTCATTATTTGATCCAGAGCTGCAACTTCTCGAGAAGTTCCACTTCATCGAGAGGCTTGGTCAATAGGTCATTTACCCCCGCTTCAACGATGGCTTCACGCTCCCCTTTAATGGCGTGTGCGGTGAGTGCGAGTACCGGCAAACCCTCCCAGACGGGGTTGTTGCGAATGTATCTGGTGGCGTCTTTACCATCCATACCTGGTAGTGAAATATCCATGAGTACAGCATCAAAGGTTTCGCTTTCGAGCATTGAGAGGCCTATTTCAGCACTCTGGGCGCAAGTGACCTCGTAGTCTTCATCCTCAAGGATCCAGGTGACCAGTTTACTGTTGTCGGGGTTGTCTTCTATGACAAGAATCTTTCCTAGCATGGTGTTTCCATGTTAACTGGCGGGATATCTGTCCATACAGATAAAGCGGTTAGCGCAATCCACCGAAGCTTATCGGCAGCCTGCCCTTGAGTTTAGATCAAGATGTGAAAAACGGTAGGATTGAGATAGCGGGATATTTCAGAGATACCCGCTGTTTCTGCATTGAAAGCGAGTATTGCTAGGGCGAGTGCTTGAGGAGGACTAATTAATGGGTTCGAGTGCTTCGCGAAAAAAGCCGCTGACCAGAACCTGCCATTGGTCATCCCAAGATTCGGTTGGGGAGCGTTTAAATTCGCTGCGAACAAACTGAGCAATTCGGCCTTCGGCGGTGGCCATGAGTAAATTAGCCGCTGCGGTGACCGAGAGCGTGGGGCGAATTCCTTCGCGTATCTCAGCTTCGCGTAAGATTTGCTTAATTTGGGTTTCTAGTCGATCAAACAGCTGAGCGACTCGCGCGCGCAGACGTTCGGTTTCTCCCGTTAACGCATCCCCCGTCAAAATTCGTGTAATACCCGGGTTGCGCTCTGTAAATGTCAGCAGTAGAAATAAAATTTTATTACAGCGAGTGAGAGATGAGGTTTCATCACTGGTGATAAGAGCAATGCGAGAAAAGATCGTTTCTTCAATAAATTCGATAAGACCTTCGAACATTTTCGACTTGCTGGGGAAGTGTCGATAAAGAGCCGCTTCGGAAACGCCCACTTCTTTTGCCAAGGCAGCCGTAGTAATTCGGGCGCCTGGGGATACTTCAAGCATATGGGCAAGCGATTCGAGAATCTGCTGGCGACGGGAAACTTTAGTGCTGGATTTGCTCATAGTGACGTGTGTTTGGCTCTTCAATATAAGTCAGTAACGATGATTGCAATAACGGGCGCTTGCTGAAGTTGTCTCAGTAGGCTAAACCGTGATTTTGAAGTATGCACTTCAAATTATTGAAATTTCGTTACTCGCATGATCTTTAGGGTCTTAATTTCAGTGTTTTTTATGGGTTGCTGATTAAGCTCTCGCTGAGCTGGGCCAACCAAGTCATGAGTCTAGCTGCTCGCTTTAACTCAGTATTGGGAAAATACACTTCCGCTATCCTAGCGAGTTCGTCGAACCTCTTCAATACAAGTTGCAGCGAAATTCACCAATTCTGGTAATACCGAGTGAAAGGCGTCTGTGTAAGACACTTCTTAAACAGACATTACGGTAACTCGGGGCGTAAACCCTGATTACCGTAATCTTCAGCGGCCTATTCTTCGTTGGTGATAAGAGTGCCGACACCTTGGTCGGTGAAAATTTCCAATAACACCGCGTGATCGACTCTGCCATCGACAATATGGGCGCTGGTTACGCCGCCTTTGACAGCGTCAAGTGCGCAGCTAATTTTGGGCAGCATGCCACCATAGATAGTGCCATCTTCGATTAAATTGTCGACTTGTTCGGTGGTTAATCCGGTCAGTACCTTGCCCTGTTTATCCAGTAGACCAGAAACATTGGTCAACAGCATTAGCTTTTCAGCCTTTACGACTTCGGCGATTTTCCCGGCGACTAAATCGGCGTTGATGTTGTATGAGCGCCCCTCTAGATCAACGCCAATAGGGGCAATGACGGGAATAAAATCGCTATCGGTGAGCATATCGATGACGGCGGTATTGATGGATGAAACCTCGCCAACATGACCGATATCGACAATTTCTGGGGCGGCAAGATCAGGCGTATTGCGGGTGACTTTGAGTTGTTTCGCTTGAATTAATCGGCCGTCTTTACCCGTTACACCAATGGCTTGGCCGCCATTGCGATGAATCAGATTTACGATCTGTTTGTTGACCGATGCGCCTAGCACCATCTCAACCACGTCCATGGCCTCACTGTTGGTCACACGCATGCCGTCGACGAATTCAGATTGAATGTTGAGTTTGTCGAGCAGTTCGCCAATTTGCGGGCCGCCGCCGTGCACAACAATTGGGTTCATTCCCACTAACTTCATCAACACAATGTCTCGCGCAAAGCTGTTTTGCAGCGCTTCGTCGACCATGGCATTACCGCCGAACTTTACAACGATAGTGCGACGGGTAAAACGCTGAATGTACGGCAGCGCTTCGGTAAGTACGTTGGCTACATTAATGGCAGCGTCGCGATTTAGAGACATGTTAACAACCTGTGTTTTTCAAATGTTAAAAAGGAATATCGAGTGATGCGTCGATCTTTAAAAGTTCGCGTTTGAACAATTGTTGTAATTGTTCCAAGACACTTTCGCTTTCAGCTTCAAAGCGCAGCGTTAATGCGGCAGACGTGTTAGACGCTCGAACCAAACCCCAACCTTTAGGAAAGTCGACACGCAAACCGTCAAGTGTGATTGGTTTGCCGTTTTGAAAGTCGCCGTTCTGAATGAGGGCTTCAACTAACTCAAATTTTTGAGTTTCGGGTACTGGGATTTTTAATTCGGGCGTTGACGGTAGAGAGGGAAAACTCTCAAATAGTGAATCAAGATCTTGATCGCGAAGAGTCATGATTTCGAGCAATCGAGCAGCCGCGTACATACCATCGTCGAATCCGTACCAACGATCTTTAATAAAGATGTGGCCTGAGAGCTCGCCGCCTAACAGCGCGCCGGTTTCGCGCATTTTGGTTTTCATATTGGAGTGGCCGGATTTCCACATGATCGGCCGGCCGCCATAGCTGCTGACTAAGGAGTTTAGCTCGCGGGTGCATTTTACATCGAAGATGACGTCAGCGCCGGGGTTGCGGGCAACAATATCTTTGGCAAATAGCATCAGTAAACGATCGGGCCAAATGATGTCACCTTTAGGGGTGACGAGTACCAAGCGGTCGCCGTCGCCGTCAAAGGCAACGCCAACATCGGCTTTCGTGGACTGAACGGTAGCGATTAAATCCTGCAGGTTGGCTTCTATGGTTGGATCTGGGTCATGATTGGGGAAGTCGCCGTCAATATCGCAGTACAGGGGTTCAACCTCGCAACCTAACTCTTCGAACAATAACGGCGCCACTTCACCGGTGGCGCCGTTGCCGGCATCGATAACCAGTTTAACGTCTCCCGCCAGAGCCACGTCCGAGAAAATACGATCTATATATTCTGGGATGATTTGTTGCTCTGTAGCGTGGCCGTCACCTTGAAAATAGTCGGTGTTGATAATGCGCGCTTTGATATTTTGAATGTCGTCTTCGACTAGGGTGCGACTGTCAATGACCATTTTGAAACCGTTGTATTCGGCACCGTTATGGCTGGCGGTAATCATAATACCGCTGTTGCTGTCGGGTAGCTCGCAAGTCGCAAAATACATTAAAGGCGTGGGCACGCGACCAATATCAATAACATGGCAGCCGGTGCTTAGCGCTCCCCGTATGACCGCTTGGCTAAGCTCTTCACTGAGTCTTCGCCCGTCGCGAGCGACAAACATCGTCGTGTCGCCGGCGGCTAAGGCTTCGCTGGCTACGGCTTGACCGACGTGTTCGGCAAGCTCGACGGTGACTTGGGAGCCACTCAGGCCGCGGATATCGTAAGCGCGAAATATTTCATCGTGTATGTCTATTGTGCCGACATCCAGTACATCGATCTCTTCCTGCTCTTCTAAAATCGAGTCTTGTAACCCCAATAGACCTTCATCTTCAGCGGCCACTTGAATGTCGAGAATATCTTGATTGGATTCACTCCGGAGCGATTGTTGAGGCGCAGATGAGGGTGTCTGAATAAGGGAGGGTTTGACTACGGCTGATTTAGATCGAACGGGATCATACTGTGCGGTCAGCCAAAATGCTCCGCCGAGTAGCGCAGCTCCGATCACGAGATGAAGGGTCAGCAGTAGTATTGGGCTCTCTGCGGCCTGTTCGGCGAGTTTTGTTGAGGGGGTAAACTCTAACAACCAAAAAGTTTCACCAATTTTCTGAGTTCGGGCTTCTCCGGCTCGGCCCTCTCCCACCTGTAGAATAGACACAGGTCGCCCCATCGCTACGCGCAGTATATTGGATTGCCCCAGCTCTATCTGAAGCGATGCTATGCGTTCTCGCAAGTCGGTGGAGGGCAGGGCAATCAACAGTGTTCCGACTGCCGGTTGATCGGCTTCAGGAATGACCGGCGCGATAAATTGCAGCGATAGCTCAGTTTTTGTTTGGCGAGCTTCGGGTGGTACCGGTTTGGATTGCTCTGCGCGGTTTATCATATCCAGCTCAGTGAAGCTGAGTTGAGTGGATTGATCCGCGTCAGCCGCTTTAAGGTTCAATTGATCTTCGCGCTCTAGATTGAGTAGCTGAAACGACAGCGCCTGCGGAAAGGCAGTTTGTAAGCCCTTTAGCACACTTTGATTTTCACTGGCGGGGCTCTCAAGTGCCTTGATGATAGAGGCGCGGCTCGAAAATGCCGTCAACTGTTGTTGTTGATCATTGAGGTAGTCTTCAATGTCAGCAGCGCGCTTTTTAGCCTGCAGTTGACTAAAGTCGATGAGCCGCCGCTGCTCGGTCTCGGTAATCCATTTGCCGTAAGATATAAAGCCGCTGGCAGTAACGATGAATACGACGATACTTAGGGCGGCAATAGTGATGAGCGGGAGTTCTTTTTTGGGCGAAGCGTTGTTATTTTTTTTGGTGACACCCACGTTAGGTATTCCTTTAACTTTGAAATTGAGTCAATTGACAAGCATCGCTTAAGTATTGTTGCAGTGGCGCTGTTTGTCTTACTTTATAAGTCGTTAGCGTTTGGCTGTTCTAGGTTCTAGGTGCCGACAGCTGTTGAGCAAATTGATCGATTAAATCTCGCGCCAGTTGAGATTTGCTGCGCTGCTCCAACACCTGTTCACGATTGGGCCAAACCACGGTGACAGCGTTCTCGTCGCTATTGAAACCAATGCCAGACTGAGAAACATCATTGGCAACCACCACATCTAGGTTCTTACGTTCGAGTTTGCCGCGAGCATAAGTTATCAGGTCCTGCGTCTCAGCGGCAAAACCAACGGTCATTGGCCGAGGGCTATGGGCGGCAACGGCGGTCACAATATCAGGGTTCTTCACCAGCTCAATAGTCATCGTATCTTGGCCAGTTTTTTTGATTTTTTGATCGGCTAAAGTCGCAGGCCGATAGTCAGCGACGGCCGCTGAGGCGATAAACAAGTCGCAGTCATTGAGTGCCTGCATGCTGGCGTCATACATTTGCTGGGCGCTATCGATTGAAATGAATTGGCTGTGCTCAGGGGCCGATAGATTTGTCGGGCCGCTAATGAGCGTCACTTTGGCCCCTGCTTCGATAGCGGCTTGCGCTAAGGCGTAACCCATCTTACCTGAGCTGTGGTTGCTGATATAGCGCACCGGATCAATGGCTTCGCGGGTAGGGCCAGCAGTGATGACGACAGATTTACCGCTTAGCGCGCCGGAGGTGAATTGTTGTGCGGTTAATTCCGCCAATTCATTTGGCTCGAGCATACGACCGGGGCCGACGTCTCCACAGGCTTGAGTGCCGCTTGCGGGACCGAAACATTGAATGTTGCGCTTTTCTAGCAGCGACAGATTGTCCTGCGTCGCAGGGCTCTTCCACATGGCTTGATTCATCGCCGGCGCAAGGCAGATAGGCGCCGCCGCGGCCAAACAAACGGTCGACAATAGGTCATCGCCGTTTCCGTTCACTAACCTGGCGATAAAGTCCGCAGTGGCGGGTGCGATCAACATCAGGTCGGCCCAGCGTGCCAGTTCGATATGTCCCATGCCCGCCTCTGCCTCAGGGTCAAGCAATTGGGTGTGCACGGGGTTGCCAGATAAGGCCTGCAGAGTTAACGGAGTAATAAACTCTTGAGCACCAGGAGTCATGATGACGCGCACGTTAGCTCCTAGGTCCTGCAGCCGACGAATTAACTCCGCACTCTTGTACGCAGCAATACCTCCGGTTACACCCAGTAAAATCTGTTTGTTGGTCAGGGAGCTCATACTTTCTTCCAGCTAGCGAGGGGACACGACGGCGCTTAAGATACCATTGCAGCGAGCGCGGATGAAGTCGAGCGGTCAATTAAGACCTAATTAGTACGTCAACCAGCGCACACAACGAAAATGCGAATGCATTTAGGAGTTCAATGGTGAGTATTAGGGATTGGCCCGCGATGGAGCGGCCGCGGGAAAAGCTATTGCACCGCGGGCCGTCAGCACTGTCCGATGCCGAGCTATTGGCGATTTTCTTACGCACAGGCTGTGCGGGTAAATCCGCTGTGGACTTGGCCCGAGAGCTATTAGCAAGTTTTGGTGGGCTGAGGCAATTGCTTGAGGCAGATCGAAAATCGTTCTGCCGAGGGATGGGGTTGGGAGACGCCAAATTCACGCAGCTACAAGCCGTGTTAGAAATGGGGCGGCGCCACCTGTCGGCGGTGATGGAAAAAGGGGTGGGCTTCCACAACCCTCAGATGGTAAAGGATTACCTGACTACTGAACTGCGTCATCGCCAGCGAGAAGTCTTTGGTGTGCTGTTGCTCGATAATCAACATCGGATGCTGGGCTACAAGGAATTGTTTCAGGGGACGATTGATGGCGCTAGCGTCTATCCCCGCGAAGTCGTCAAGTTAGCCTTGAGCCACAATTGCGCGGCTGTGATTTTAGCCCACAATCATCCCTCGGGGATTGCCGAACCGAGTCAGGCCGATAGGCGCATCACTGAGCGGCTGCAAAAGGCTTTGCAGTTGGTGGACATTCGAGTTCTCGACCATATGGTGATTGGTGATGGCGAAGTTGCTTCATTTGCAGAGCGAGGGTGGCTATAAAGTGAGAAGCGAGAGCTTCATAACGGTCTTTTGAGGGCGACAGACCTGCACAAAAAACCAGCTAAAATTTGCTATTGGAGGATTGTTCTGGTATAAAACGCCGCTCTCTGTGACTGGCCCGAATGAAATTTAGGCTGGCAGCTTGAATAAGGGTTCCGGCCTACGCGACTTTGCGCAGGAATTAGCCCCAT
>Ga0209395_1006978_pt1 | contig 11999 bp, 10 predicted proteins | sample GOMGulsemesocosm_3_FD_184635 | JGI IMG/M metagenome (GOLD analysis project Ga0209395, IMG submission 184635) | Methane-oxidizing microbial communities from mesocosms in the Gulf of Mexico - GOM9D Gulf of Mexico (SPAdes) (version 2) | ecosystem: Environmental > Aquatic > Marine > Cold seeps... | reverse complement strand
CTTAACCAAAAACTAGCGCTAAAGATACTGAAAGGATTCAAGAGAATAATAGTAACAATGCTAAGGAGTAACCAGCGAACAATACTTAGTTTGACAGCTAATATTTTCGCACTAATAAAGAGTAACAACATCACCATTGCGCGAATCGTTGGTAGAGAAAATCCAGCAAGGTACGCATAAAAAACAGCGAGGCCCCCACTGAAGACAAAAGCAAGTAGCCGGCTATTTTTCATCAGCAGCCAAGTATTCACATTAACGGGAAACATAAAACGTAAAGGTAATAAGCGCATTAGCCATAACATAAAAAAATAACCACCACTGGCAATTAAGCCTAGGTGCAAACCTGAAATGGCCATTAAATGTTGTGTCCCCGTAGCTTGTAGTACTTGCCATTGCTCTAAGGAAATGTGGCTACGTTCACCAAAAGTAAGTGGATATATAAAATGATAAACATCACGATAACTTGGCATTACAGATAATAATTTATCTAGCTGTAGATAAAGTTTTTGTCGATAACGGGTATTATCATCAAGTAAAATATTTTGCTTAGACTTCCTGACATAACCTGTGGCATGCATGCTTTTCTGTCTTAACCACGTTTGATAACTAAATCCGCCAACGTTGGCAAAGCCGTGCGCGGGCTTCAGCCGTATATGAAGTTGCCACTGCTGACCTTGCTGTAACGATAAAGAGGAAGAGTTGCTACGAAAAAACTGAGTTTTATTATCCCAACGAAGCCTTATCTTAATTTTTTTAGACAGTTTTATCTGATTAAATTCTTCAATTATAAAATTAAAACGTGTCGCTTCTTTCTGCTGCGCTGGAATATTGTCTATAGTGCCTTTAATAACAGCTGTTTTCCCGACAAGTTCTTTAATATCGAGTTTATTAACCAACCAAATATTTTCATAGGAGATTGCGGCAATCAATAACCAAGAGCAGCCAAAAAACAAACCACTATAATTTCGCAGACGCTTTATTAAGCTAAATAATAGTGCCAGACTTAAGCTAATAAAAAGTTGAAAAAAATCTGGTACTATCGGTAAGAATAGTGACAGAATAGAACCAAGAAAAAATGTAAATAGCCACCTATCCATAGTGATTAATTTCCGTATTTATTTATCCTGTTAGTAATAAGTACCATTAACAAAAGTAAAGTATATGCCTAAAAAACTCATCAAACGTTATATGCCCGATCACAACACCATCAAAAAGAATAAGCACTTACAAATTTTTGGTGATTTATTGCACAACCCCAATTTATGGCATTTAAACCGCAGATCTGTCGCTAAAGCTTTTGCAGTAGGGCTGTTTTTTGCCTTTATCCCAGTTCCTTTCCAAATGGTACTAGCTGCTGGTTTTGCTATTATAGTACATTCAAATTTACCTCTGTCAGTGGCGCTAGTATGGATAACTAATCCTCTCACTATGCCAGCAATTTTCTACGGCTGTTATGCTGTGGGTACTTGGATATTAGGGGGCAGTGAAAAAGAGTTTGTATTTGAAGCTAGTTGGCAATGGGTGTTAGATAGTCTATCAACAATAGGACCGGCATTTTTATTGGGCTGTGGAATTTTAGCGGTACTGTTTTCTATTCTTGGTTATTTCACTATTCACGGCTTATGGCGTTATTCCGTTGTAAAAGAATGGCAGAAACGAAAAAATAGATAACGTCATCTGATGTTCATCGAAAATGAAAACTAAAAAAGGCATGTTGAATAACATGCCTTTTTTAGTTTTGTTGGTTAATAGAAGTTACATTTGCCCCAGTACTTTCGCAGGTTCTACTTTAGTTGCTTGCCAAGCAGGGTATAAGGTCGCAAGTAAACTCATCACCAAAGCGGTAACAACGGTCGCGATCACATCAGCTTGGCGTAAATGTGTTGGCAGGAAATCAATAAAATACACATCTCCTGAGATCACCTTTACATTGAATAATGTTTCTAATGAAATAACAATATCAGTTAAATTGAGGGAAATAATAATACCTAACACCATACCTGCCAAACATCCCGTCACACCATTTACAATGCCTTGAAACATAAAGGTTGCCATAATAACGGGCGTTTGTGCTCCCATCGTTTTTAAAATAGCGATATCACCTTTTTTCTCATTAACTGCCATGATCAAGGTAGAGACGATATTAAAGCTCGCAACCGCAATCACTAAAACTAAAACTATAAACATCACCAAACGCACTAATTGAATATCATTGAAAATATGACCTTGAGTACGAGTCCAAAAGTGAATTGCTACGTAGGTATCAAAGTTAGTCGCAACATCATGAACAATCTGTGGGGCTTGAAAAACATTCGCGACTTTTAAACGGATGCCTTGTACTTGCCCTGTTTGTAAATTTGCCATTTTCTCAGCATGATCAAGGGACATATAAACTGAACTGTTATCAATTTCTCCGCCAAACTTAAAGATACCGACTACGTGAACTTGATGTTTAACTGGCACAGGAAATTTAGTATTCATTTGATTACTCGTATTTTTATCGACTGCGCTCGATAATAAAAGCTGAAGAGAGTCACCCAGTTTTAGTTGTAACTTTTGCGCAATGCCTGCGCCAATAACAACACCTATTGTGGAGTTTTTATTTTCTCCACTTTCAGCTAATGCATGCCATTTACCTGTAACCATATAATCAGCAATCGTTGAAACTTGCTGTTCTAACTTTACATCAACACCACGTACGTTAACTGCTTTAAGTTCACTTCCGTGTTGCATCATACCGGCAAGCTTGATGACAGGTGCCGCGGCAATAACTTGGGGATGTTGTTGAACTTTAGCTATTTTTTCTTGCCATTTATCAATGGGATCGCTAACCGCAATGAGCTCACCGTGTGGGATCACCGACAATAAGCTCTGTGCCAATGCCCGTTCAAAACCGTTCATTGCTGATAAGACGACAATAAGCACCATTACGCCAAGGGCGATGCCAATGGTAGAAGAAGCAGAAATGAATGAAGAAAAGCCATTACTATTTCTACTGCGCACATAACGCAGTCCTAAAAATAAACTCAACGATTTGTTCATCAAATAAGTCCTAACTTTCCAATGGAGATAAACGACCATGCTGTAAACATAGCTGACGGTCCATTCTTGCAGCAAGCGTTAAGTCATGCGTTACAATCACAAAACTGGTATTTACCGTTTTATTAAGTTCTCTTAATAACTGATAAATTTGCTCTGCGGTATCAAAGTCTAAATTTCCGGTTGGTTCATCCGCTAAAATCAATGATGGCTTAGTGACAAGCGCTCGAGCAATAGCTACCCGTTGACGCTCCCCTCCCGATAGTTCTGAGGGTAGGTGTTCAAAACGATGACTCAACCCTACTTGGATTAACATATCTTGCGCAGATTTCAAGGCACTTTTCGGTGAATCACCACGAATAAGTAACGGCATAGCGACATTTTCTTCTGCAGAGAACTCCATCATTAAATGATGGAATTGATATATAAAGCCAATATGTTTATTTCTAAATTTAGCGCGCTGCTTTTCAGTTAATTGGTGAATATCAACACCACTAATAAAAACTTGACCTGAAGAGGGCGAGTCTAGCGCGCCAGCGATGTGCAAAAAGGTACTTTTACCACAACCTGATGTACCGACAATTGCCACTAACTCACCTTCATCTACCGACAAATCGAGTCCATCTAATACTTTGGTTTCAATACTTCCTTGGAAATATGATTTTGATAATTGCTGACAAAGTAAACCTTTACTCATTTCGTAAAACCTCTGCGGGCTGTGTTAATGATGCTTGATAAGCGGGATATAAAGTAGCAAGAAAGCTCATTGCCAATGCGGAAAAAACAATATTCAAGACATTATGAATTGATAACTCGACAGGTAAAGATTGACCTGCCCCAAGTAAACTTATACCTAACGACATAAATAGGCTATTCAAATTCAAGGTGATTATTGAACCTATGGCGGTGCCAATAGTTACGCCCCAAAAGCCATTAATTAACCCTTGAGTGATGAATATTTTAACAACACCGCTACGGTCTAAACCTAGGGTTTGTAATATACTAATTTCCCCTTGTTTTTCAATTACCACCATTACCAAAGCTGAAACAATATTAAAAGCAGCTACAGCAATGATTAAACTAAGCATTAACCACATTAAGTTCTTTTCCATGCGCACCGCTGAAAATAGCACGCCTTGAGTATCTTTCCATGTAGTCACTGTATATTGATTTAAATCGATATTTAGCGCTGTTACCACCAGGTCTGATGAAAAAGCATCATCGAGATATAAACGCAACTTTTCAACGCCATCGCCTTTTTGGCGGTGTAACTTTGCGCCATCTCTATTGTGAATATAAACCATGGTTTCATCAACTGCGGAACCGACATTGAAAACGCCCGATACAGTAAAAGTACGTTGAACAGGAATTCGACCCATAGGTGTGAAGACGGTTTGATTAGGTAAGGTCAAACGGATTTTTTCGCCAATACTAACATTAAGTTGTCGCGCGAGCGCACGCCCTATGACAACAGAAAAAGATTGATGAGATAGACTGTCAAAACTGCCGGCTATCATATTACGATTAATAATATTGTGCTGTTCAAATTCAGGCATGACACCTTGTATTAATACGAAACCTAGCGCACCAGAGCTTGACTGTATCAATGCCTCACTTTCTAATAAGGGAGTTATATATTTGACTTTCGGGTGTAGTAATAACTGCTCGCGTAACGTTTGCCAATCTACTAAAGGTGATTGCTTTTTCGTTTGACTTTTTTGAATGTTATTTGCGATAACAACATGAGGAACTAAGCCCAAAGTACGACGTTTTTGCTCTCCTTCTAGGCCATCCATTACAGAAACAACTGTGATCAATGATGCTACCCCCAGTACAATACCGACAATAGAAAAAAAGGTAATAAAGGAAATAAATCCAGTGCGTTGGCGACTACGACTATAGCGTAGCCCAATGAAAAAACTGACGGGTTGAAACATTAAGTTGACTTCATTTTAATTTAGTTGAGAAAGAAAAATATTACTTTAATTATGTCTATACAGCATATCACAGCAAACATTTCAGAGAACAGAAAAACTTGTAATGCATAACAGAGGCAATACTGTTGGTAAATTTTCAAGTTAAATCAGTTGATTATAAGGGTTCCTCAACCTGAACAGCATTAATGTACAAAATAACGTACAGGATTACCAAGTGGATATGTAAAATAATGTGTATTAGCCTAGCAAATGCCTCTCCAAGTCTTTAGTATCAATGCGTTTACCCTTTTATAATAAAAAATTTCACTAAAAAATGAGACGATAATGAAAACTATAATTACAAGTGCAGTATGTTCTTCACTTTTGTTCCTTAGTGCTTGCAACAACAATACAGAAAGCACTGAAACAAGTAAGCAAGAAATGCCAGCCATGCAAAAAACAGCATTAGCTTCAGGCATAGACAAAGCCAACATGGATTTATCTGTTCGCCCACAAGACAATTTTTACCGTTATGTAAATGGCGCATGGTTGAACTCTAGTGAAATTCCTGGTGACAAAACGTCTATTGGCTCATTTTATGACTTGCGTGACGAAGCAGACGATAGTGTAAAAGCGATTATTGAAGAGCTAGCAGCAACCAAAAATTTAGAAATGGGTAGCGATGAACAAAAAGTAGCAGACTTGTTTCGCTCTTACATGGATACAGATGCTCGTAATGCAGCAGGTATTTCACCTATTCAACCTATCTTCGATAACATCTCTGCTTTAAAAGATAAAAACGAACTAGCCACCTTTTTTGGTGAAAATCAAAAAATTGGTGTCGGTAGCCCGTTAGCTTTCTACATTAGTGTTGACGCTAAAGACTCAACTCGTTACGCCACGCATGTATGGCAATCAGGTTTAGGTTTACCAGATAGAGATTATTACTTTAATGAAGCGGATCGCTTTGTTGCGTTGCGTGACGGTTACGTTACTCACATTGAAAATATGTTCAACCTAGCCGGTTTGAAAGACGGTAAAGCTGCCGCTGAAACCGTTATGGCTATTGAAACTAAATTAGCGGGCTTTCATTGGACACAAGTTGAATCTCGCGATAGTAGTAAGCGTTATAATAAATTCAATGTTGCTGACTTAAATACAGTAACCGACGCGTTCAACTGGAATGCTTTTCTTGAAGCACAAGGTGTAGCGGCTCAAAAAGACTTGATTATTAACCAGCCTTCATTCGTTAAAGGTTTTGGCGAAACATTCGCAGCAACTTCATTAGCCGATTGGAAAACATATTTAACCTTCCATACGTTAAGTAACTTCGCTGGCTCTTTAACCGCTGACTTAGATAAAGAAAACTTTGATTTTTACTCAAAGCAGTTAAGTGGCCGTAAAGAACAACGTCCTATGTGGAAACGTGGTGTTGCTGTAGTTAATGGTAACTTGGGTGAAGTTATCGGTAAAGTTTATGTAGGTCGTCATTTTGTACCTGAAGCTAAAACACGCATGACGCAACTTGTAGAAAACTTACGTGGCGCTTACGGCGCAAGTATCGACGAATTAGAGTGGATGTCTGAGTCAACGAAAAAAGCAGCACATGTTAAGTTAGCAAGCTTTGACCCTAAAATTGGTTACCCTAACAAGTGGAAAGATTATTCTAAACTTGTAATTAAAAGTGACGATTTAGTGGGTAATGGCATGCGTTCTGGTATTGTTTCTCATCAAAAAGAAGTGGCTAAACTTGGTGGACCAATCGACAAGCAAGAATGGGGTATGACTCCTCAAACAGTTAATGCTTATTACAACCCAACTAAAAATGAAATTGTATTTCCTGCTGCAATTTTACAACCTCCATTTTTTAACTTAGCTGCAGACGACGCGGTTAACTATGGCGGTATTGGCGCAGTTATCGGTCATGAAATGGGTCACGGCTTTGACGACCAAGGTAGTAAATACGATGGCGACGGTAACATGCGTAACTGGTGGACTGAAGAAGACTTAGCTGCCTTTAAGGTTCGTGCCGACAACTTAGTTACTCAGTATGACGCTTATGCCGTTTTTGATGACTTGAATGTAAATGGCTCTTTAACTTTAGGCGAAAATATCGGTGATTTGTCTGGTGTAACTATCGCTTATAAAGCTTACAAAACATCATTAAATGGTAAAGAAGCTCCAGTTATTGACGGTTTAACCGGCGAGCAACGTTTCTTTATGGGCTACGCACAAGTATGGCGTGGAAAGATGGTTGAAAAATCATTACGTAACCGCGTAGCAACTGACTCACATTCGCCAGGTGAATTCCGTGCATTAGGTTCTTTATCTAATATGCCTGAATTCTACAAAGCCTTTAACGTTAAAGAAGGTGATGCTATGTACATAGCACCTGAGAAACGTGTAAAAATTTGGTAAGCAAAACGCTTATTTAAATAATGTCCAAACTAAAAATGCCAACAAAACTTGTTGGCATTTTTTATGATATATGCAACAACAAAAATTAATGTAATCCTTAGATAATACGATATAAGAACCTAAACTTTATCTTAATCAAACCCCTTGACGTTAATCAAAACTTTAACAATGGCTTGTATTGTAAATAATCGAAAACCTCGTAGACTATACCAACATAGATAAATGAAATTCTGGGAACAAGGTGAAATACCTTGACTGTACCCGCAACTGTGAATTGATTGCACCAAAAAATCAATAAGTCAGCATACCGAATGTTTATCTGAAACATCAATAAGATCGTGCGGGAACACACGGTAATTTGCTATCTAATAAGGAATTCCCTTACCGTTAGCCTTGCCTTTTCTCCTATTTTTACATCACTACAATTATCATCAGGAACAATCATGGTTGACGAAACACAAAAAAACGAAAAACACCAAGCTCGTATGCAAAAAGTTAAAGACAAAGTCGATGCCAGGGTCGATGCGGCAACGGACGAACGTGGCATAATAATCGTTATTACCGGTAACGGTAAAGGCAAGTCTACATCTGGCTTTGGCACATTAACTCGCGCGGTAGGTCACGGTCTTAATGCGGCTGCAATTCAGTTCATTAAAGGGACTTGGGCCTGCGGCGAGCGAAATGTCCTAGAAAAACTCGGCGTACCATTTCATGTAATGGCGACAGGCTTTACTTGGAATACTCAAGATAAGTCAGCTGATATTGCCGCGGCAAAAATTGTTTGGGAAGAAGCGAAAAAATTACTCGCTGACGAAACCGTGGATGTAGTTTTACTTGATGAATTAACCTATATGTTATCATACAAGTATTTAGATCTTGACGAAGTATTAGATGCTATTGCTAACAGACCACCGATGCAACACGTTATAGCTACGGGTCGTGGTGCCCATCGTTTATTAATTGAAATGGCTGATACGGTAAGTGAAGTACAATCAATTAAGCATGCTTTTGATAATAAAATTAAAGCACAAAAAGGCATTGATTGGTAAGTAGGATTGAGTTTGATACATAGACGTTAAAAATATAAACCCCATGCAATACATGGGGTTTATATTGGAAGCTTATAAATGTTTACACGCAAATTCGGTTTAGTGTGGTATCAACATCATTTGACGTGTTTTGTTGTTGCTCTGCATGTTGTGCAACAGAGCTTAAACCGTCAGTTATTTCCCTACTTAGAGAAACAACTGTTGCCATATTAGTATTCACCGATGCTGTTGATTGTTGTTGCTCTTCAGTACCACTAGCAATTTGAGATGTTAAAGCATTTACTTCTGTAAATACCTGCCCAATTTTCTCTAAGGCTTCAACAACTTCTCCAGAGTGCGTTAAACTGTCTTGTGTTAACTCTTGACCGCGAGAAATAGCATTTACCGCATTCGTTGATTTTTCTTGTAGCCCTTCAACCATTGACTGAATTTCAACAGTCGCCTCTTGAGTGCGATGTGCAAGTGCCCTTACTTCATCTGCAACTACCGCAAAACCACGACCTTGCTCACCAGCACGAGCAGCTTCTATCGCGGCATTTAAGGCTAATAAATTAGTTTGATCTGCAATACCTCGAATAACGTCAAGCACTGAGCCAATGTTCGAACATTCGGTTTGGAGTAATGACAAATCAGTCGCCATTTCGGTAACTTCTTGTGAAAATGCTTCAATAGTTTTCTGACTGGTATTTGACGAAGAGGTTCCTTGCGACAAAATAGACAAAACTTGGTTAGTTGTTTCGCTAACCTGTGAAGCACTTTCTGTTAACGTGCTCGACGTAGAAGCAACTTCATCAATTGAATGTGCCATTAACTCTATTTGGCGTGCAGAGTCGTCAACCGAACGCACTGAATCATTCATTTGTGAAGCAAGTAGGCTTGAACCTTCTTTTAACGATTCTGTTTCTGTTCTTAATTCAGCAATAACATCTGATAAATTATCAATAAATGTACTTAATTCGTTAGTTGCGCTAGCAAGTTCGTCACCACTGTCATCAACTAAAGGTCCCGGAGGCGCTTGCTCAGTACTGACCACCAAAACCAAATATTGTTGTAATTTGACCAAACGAGCAGACAAGGTATTTTCAAAGTATATAAAGCCAGCTATCATTTGCACGATAACCAAGCCGGACAATATCCCAAGAATGGCTGATTTACTTAATTCATCTACCAAAAGTAAAACCAATAAAATAGTTAACAGGCCAACGACAACTGTAGGTATTAGTAATTTCACGCTTAAGCGAGTAAACATATATTATCCATCACATTAAAGTTATGATTAAATTGCTTAATTATTTAAACAATTGGTTTTATACAATTACAAATTACCTACTATTTAACGGTTTGGCTAACAATATTTGCAAATATTATAAATTGGACAAACAGATCATTTGATACTAGTGAAAAAAATAAATTTAAAATAACCCTAAGGATTCACCTTCCATGTCATTTTCTGCGATGTTAATTATTTTTATCACCTTAGCAATTATTGTTGGTGGTATTATGGTGCTGAAGAAGTCGGCAAAAAAATTCAACTTAACTGACGAACAGCTCAGGGATATTAAACAACGTAATAAAGAGCAGAATGAGAAAGACAATCAAAATGAGTGATAAAATATACGCTAATTTCTATAAATCGTTTGAATTAAATGAAAACCAAATTTAGTTTTTAACATTAATGCTGTTTTCAATAAAATATGCCATGCACATGTCGTCGCCATAATATTATCTTTTTACGTTTTATTAATTGAAATTATGTCTAAGCTGACGACTAAAGGAATATACATCAGAAGCAATTGTTCTGACTTTTTTCTTCCACTTCATCCACTATTCTCATAAAATAAATCTATAGATAATTTATCAAGGTATTTCATGACTTCAATCAAGCATTTGTTCGAGAATAACCAGCAATGGTCCGACAAAATAAAAAAAGAAGATCCACATTTTTTTCAACGTTTGTCTGAGCAACAAAATCCTGAATACTTATGGATAGGCTGTTCTGATTCAAGAGTACCTGCTAACGATTTATTAGGCATGGCCCCAGGTGAAGTATTTGTTCATCGAAATATTGCAAACCAAGTTATTCATACCGACTTAAACTGCCTTTCTGTTATACAATTTGCCGTAGAAAACCTAAAAGTAAAACATATAATAGTATGTGGTCACTATGGCTGTGGCGGCATTATTGCCTCGATTGATAACAAGCGCCATGGCTTAATTGACAACTGGTTAGGACATATTAAAGATGTCTATCGCTTTCATAAAGATAAGCTTGATTCGATTACTGATCATAAGACAAAAATCGACTTGTTATGTGAATTGAATGTTATCGAGCAGGTGGCGAATGTTTGCAATACTACGACATTAGTCAACGCATGGAAAGCTGAGCAAGATGTGACAGTGCATGGTTTTGTTTATAATTTACAAGACGGTATTTTAAAAAACCTAAACGTTTCAAGTAGTGGCAAATAATGACTTTATCTATATCCAAAGCCATGCATGCGAGTAAGCAACCGTTTTCTAGCGGTGAAGTGGCACTGGTTGGGGCGGGTCCAGGGGATCCTGACTTACTTACCTTACAAGCTTACCGTTTTATCACACAAGCTGAAATTGTTATATACGATCGATTAGTGAGCGATGAAATATTAGCCTTATTACCTGAACACTGTGAAAAAGTTTATGTGGGGAAAAAGCAAGCAGACCATCGCGTCCCACAAGATGGTATCAACCAACTATTAGTTGATCATGCTAAGCAAAATAAAAAAGTATTGCGGTTGAAAGGCGGTGATCCCTTTGTTTTTGGCCGTGGCGGTGAAGAAGCGCAGTTTGTACTCAAACATGGTGTAGCCTGCCATATTGTCCCCGGTATGACCGCTGCTTCTGCCTGTACAAGTTATGTTGGTATCCCCTTAACCCATCGACAAGTCGCACAAAGCTGCACATTTATTACAGGCAATGTACAAGCAAACGGAGAATTAGCACTGCCTTGGCATACGCTTACTGACAATAAACAAACGGTGGTATTTTATATGGGTATAAAAAGTTTACCTATTATTAGCCAACAGTTAATGTCAGCGGGTCGTAAGGGCTCGACACCTGCAGCATTGATCCATAAAGGTACTAATCCTCAACAACAGGTTTATCGTGGCACATTAGAAAAGCTCAATGACTTGGTCGAATTACATAATATTAAACCACCAACATTAGTTGTTATTGGCGATGTAATTAATACCTTTGATGAAAAGTCTTTAACTAATTTAGGCTATTTATCACCCAACAAATAACAATGAGAATTTTTCATTGTAAATAATAAATATTAAGGAAATAAAACTATGCAGGGAACTGTAGCTTTCACCAATGAATCAATTAGCAATACTGAGCTTCCTCAGTTAGCAGATTTAAAATTCGATTTGTTGTCTCCTGCATATGCACAAGCAAATCGTTATATAGATTTATTTTCAACTCTCTTGGTAATCAGTCTTTTATATATTATTCAACTTCAAAATATCTCTCCCCTGTCTGAAGAAGTGATTAATGTTTTTCGATATATTATATGGGCTGTAGCGTTAATTGGTGCATT
>Ga0209395_1006977_pt1 | contig 11999 bp, 9 predicted proteins | sample GOMGulsemesocosm_3_FD_184635 | JGI IMG/M metagenome (GOLD analysis project Ga0209395, IMG submission 184635) | Methane-oxidizing microbial communities from mesocosms in the Gulf of Mexico - GOM9D Gulf of Mexico (SPAdes) (version 2) | ecosystem: Environmental > Aquatic > Marine > Cold seeps... | reverse complement strand
CTTGAGGCATCGTCTTGACAGTTAGATTTTATATACAACTGGTGGTTTCCAACTGCATTTACATAATCAATTACGGCACTTGTTTCGCTTGTATTTATGGTTTGACCATTACCAATGGTAAATCCACCTATCCCATACTCTATAGTATAAGAGTCAGCTTCGGGGGCATCGTACCAACTAAGTTTCTTTGAAGATGAAGATAAGGATAGCATTAAAAATGGAACTGGAGGGTTACAGTTTATAGGTGTGGTAGATGTCGTAAAATTGTTAGGACCTACCCAGTTACTATAGTTCCCATTACCATAATTAGTTCTTATATAATAGTGGTAATTAGTTGCTTCGGAAAGATTGTTTATTTGGTGAGATGAATTCGTTGTCGTTATTATATCCCCTTCACCTTGATTAAATCCATCTAAACCATATTCAATTTGATAACCGATACTTTCTTCATTTGCAATCCATGAAATAATAGCTGAACTAGGAGAAATATCGTTAACAGTTAGGCTAGACGGAGGATTATAGATTTTCGGACTTTCATCTTCGCTTTTTGAAGAGCAACTAAAAAGCAATAATAAAAGTAGTACTGGTACTAATTTTTTCATGTAACAATGATTGGAACTCAAATATATTAAAAGTAAGCTGTTAACTTACGGAATTTATAGATAATTATGTACTATAATTAAACATGCTATTAGCTATTGAATATTAGCTTAATAAAGTATCTTTGCAACCTGAAATTTTTATATGAGAACGAAGTCACTTAAAAAGAATAAAATTAATGTTGTCACTTTAGGATGTTCTAAGAACGTTTATGACAGTGAAGTATTAATGGGACAGCTGAAAGCAAATAATAAAGAAGTTGTACATGAAGAAGAAGGAAATATTGTAGTGATTAATACTTGTGGTTTTATTAATAATGCTAAAGAAGAAAGTGTAAATACTATTTTAGAGTACGTGCAAAAGAAGCAGGAAGGTGAAGTTGATAAAGTCTTTGTTACAGGGTGTTTAAGTGAACGTTATAAACCGGATTTATTAGAGGAGATTCCTGATGTAGACCAATATTTTGGAACGACTGAATTGCCAAATTTATTGAAGGCACTTGGTGCCGATTATAAGCATGAATTAATAGGGGAGCGCTTAACAACAACACCTAAAAATTATGCCTATTTAAAAATTGCAGAAGGTTGTGATAGGCCCTGTAGTTTTTGTGCCATTCCTTTAATGCGAGGTAAGCATAAATCAACACCAATTGAAGAGGTTGTCATTGAAGCAGAGAAATTGGCCGCTAATGGTGTTAAAGAATTGATATTAATTGCTCAGGATTTAACCTATTATGGACTCGATTTATATAAAAAGAGAAATCTAGCAGAATTACTGGAAGCCTTGGTAAAAGTTGAGGGTATAGAATGGATTCGTTTACATTACGCATTTCCTGCAGGATTCCCTATGGATGTGTTAGAAGTGATGCATCGCGAACCAAAAATATGTAATTACATAGATATTCCGTTACAACATATTTCAGATCACATTTTGAAAAGTATGCGTCGTGGAACGACTCAAGAAAAAACAACTAAATTACTTAAGGAATTTAGAGTTGCTGTTCCAAATATGACCATTCGTACAACATTAATTGTTGGTTATCCAGGTGAAACAGAAGCCGATTTTGAAAACCTTAAAAATTGGGTGAGTGAGATGCGTTTTGAACGTTTAGGATGTTTTACCTATTCTCATGAGGAAAATACACATGCTTATAATTTAGAGGATGATGTTTCCGATGACGTTAAGCAAGAGCGTGCAAATATCATTATGGAACTACAATCGCAAATTTCTTGGGAGTTAAATCAGGAAAAAATTGGTCAAGAATTTAAGGTTGTGATCGATAGAAAAGAAGGTGATTATTTTGTGGGACGTACAGAGTTTGACTCTCCCGATGTAGATAATGAAGTTTTAATAGATGCTACAAAAACCTATTTAAAAACAGGAGAGTTTGCTACAGTTAAAATAACGGATGCGGCAGACTTTGATCTTTATGCTGAAGTCATCTAATATTACTTCTTAGTTTTAATTTTTGATAATTGTTTGGCTATTTTTTTGATGGCTGATTCAATCGATTTTTCGGGTTCAATAATGTTATATTCACCCCAGAAAATAGGGTCCGAAAATCCAGACGCTTCATCACTTAAAATAACGGTAGGCTTGAGTTTTTTATCTGGGTTAATTTTAGATACTAAGTCTTTTTTCCAATCTGTAATTGCCATTTCAATATTAAGAGTATAAGTATTGCTAAATAGTTTTTTACGCCACTTCACCTTAAATGCTAGCTCAATGTTGCTATAGCTATAATATGACTTTCCGTTTTTTGTTTTGTAATCAACTCTATATAATGCCTCAATAGGCTCTACCCTTACTTGTCTTGGTTTTTTACGAATAAATAATTTCGCAGTTTCGTATTTGCTCTTAACATTAAGTTGATATACTGCGCTAACAAGGGCAAAAGTTTCTGCATCAATATATAATTTTCCATTATATAAAGGCGTAACAATATTTTCGAGTTGTTTAAATTTCACAACATACACTTGTCGATTATCCATTTGAGAAGATTCATCAAAACTAAAACTATAGTAAGGGAAAGTATCCTCATTGAATACATAATCTGGATATTTTACAATATCAGAATAAATGGTGTTAAAAGGTCCACCTTGTAGCTTTACAGCAAGTGTATCGAGTCTAGAATAGTCTGTGTTTTTACGAGATATCACAAGCTCTACATTATCGCTTTTTTTGGAGCGATAGGGTTGTTTAAAAATTTTAACAACGGCTTCGGTCAAAGAGGCATTTTTTCGCCCCTTTTTAATAGTTTCCCTATAGAACGCTGTCATAACAGACGGTTCGTCATAATAGTTTGGGCTTTTGCCATTTAATGAAGCTTTGACAAGTGCTTCAGCACTTTTTGGAACATGAATTTTAATTGCTGATAATGTAGTACTTAATGGGTAAAGGCTTATAATGTTATTTTTCAGTTTTAATTCATTAATTGGTATTTCTAGTGTTTCATACCCTAAAAAAGAAACGGATAGCACTTGATTAGACAATGTATTGGCTACCTTAATTGAAAACTTTCCCTCCCTGTTGGAAATGGTACTTATGTTTGCTGATTTTATTGCAATATCAACAAATGCTATAGCTTTTTTTGTATGATTATCTATGATGCGTCCCTTATATTTTATAAAGGAAGTTGCTTCTTGTTGATTACTGGTTTGCACTAAAGTATAGGCAAAGGAATTATTTGTAAATCCAATAAAGCAAATGGAGAATAGTAAAGGAATAAATACCTTTAATTTAAGATTTAAGAACTCTTTTTTCACAACGTTATAAATTGAGGTGTTAAAATCACTGCTAACAACCCATTAAGGTACTAAAAATCTGCCTTTTATCCTTGTTTATTGTGGAATTTAACAATTGTAAAAGCGTTAATTTGTTTAAAAAGATTGATATACAAATTAAGCTATGGTTTAAAACGTATAGGAGATACCTATTTGTAAAGTGTTGAATTTTCGATACCCTGAATCATCTTCTAAAAACTTGGTAAAAGCAAAATAGGGACGGGCTTCTAAATAAAAATTAGGTGTGATTTGATAATTGGCACCAAAAGAAAACCCAAGTAAAAAAGAGTTAAAGAGATCTTTGTTCTCTGTATCATTTATATCTAATAGTACTTGTGCTTCTGGGCCAAAAAACCCGGTAAATTTATTTGCTAGTTTAAAATTCAGTAATACTGGTATATGTAAAAAGCTCATTTTGTCACGTCCCGCATATTCTGTAGAAGAATAGATGATTTCAGGTTGAATGCTAAAAACCTCAGAAGATGGGATATTTACAAAGGCACCAACATAGACGCCTGATTTTTTTTGAACATTATCACTGGACATATTCACCACTTTCATTTGAACTGAATTTATTCCGACTTTTAAACCAAAGCGTACTCTTGGGATTTCAATGTCTTCATCTTGTGCATAACTAAAAGATGTTAAAAAAGCCAAGCTTATCAAAAGAACTAATTTTCTCATGTTTTGAATCTTATAAATTTTGAAATTTGAAGATACATATTTTGGGTACAACCATTTCGTTTTGTAACGCTTTAATTTTGTATAATAGTTCTAAAGGTTAAATTAATTCTTGGGGTATCTATTTTTTTTGTTGGCGGTAATCGGTGTAACCAGTGAGTTTGTGTACTGCCTTTCATTACAAGTAAGCTCCCATGGTCCAATGTAAAGAAAATAGTTTCTTTGGTTGCTTTATGTTTAAACCCAAACCGCCGTTCTGCTCCTAAACTCAGGGAGGCAATTGCTCCATTTTTTTTGAGATCTTTTTCACCATCACTATGCCAAGCCATACCTTCTGCACCGGTATGATATAAATTAAGTAAGCAAGAATTATATGATTCTCCTGTTTTTGCTTCAATAAGCTGTTTTAGTTCTACAAGCGCTTTCGTCCAAGGCAAGGCCTCTTTAGTCGTTTTAGAATAGGTGTATTTAAATGGTTTATCACCATACCAGGCAACTTTCCGCTTGGTGATAATGCGTTTTCCAAAAATGATGGCCTCATCATTTTTCCACACGATGTTAGCTAGTAATGTTTTAAAATAAGCATCAGCTTTTACTGATGTGAGCAACTTTCCATAATAATTTACAGTACCATCCTTTGGTAAAACATTTCTGGTTTCGTCTACGAAATTATTAAATAAGTCCATTTTTCCATTTTAAATATTCAATTCTCATACAATGTCCGCAAGGCCTAAAACCATGTTGTTTCGCTTCAAGTTCCGTTTTAAAAAACACACGATTCTTAGCCATCATTCTTTTGCCAGATTTACAATGTAAAGTACCATAAATTTTTAGGTTTATGTTGGCCCCAATCTGGATATCTTTTGATTGAATAAGGCGCCTTAAGGATTTTGTATCTAAATCAATATGTTTAATCATTGCTCTAAGTTAATGCATCATGAAATATAATACCTAATGTATGACGTTCTCCACTGTGTAATTCGCTAACGCCATGCTTCATAGTGACTCGATAATATCCTTTTTTGCCTTGTACTGGTCTGAAATTGGTTGTAAATATTAATAAATCTCCTTTTTTTGGTTGTAAAACGATGGCTTTAGATTGTGCTCTCGGAGTTTGTTGAGTTAACACAAATTCACCTCCTGTATAATCTTTATGAGGATCATTTAGAAATAACACGGCTTGCATTGGGAAATATACCTCCCCATATAAGTCTTGATGTAAGGTATTAAAACCTCCTTTATTGTATTTAAGAATTAGAGGTGTAGGCTTCAATTGATTATTGTTGTGACATAATAATTGTAAATCTTGAAATGCTTTGGGAAAGGAATTGTTAGTCTTTAAAGCATGCATCCAAAGGTTGGCAATAGGGGCGAGGTATGGATATAATTGTACTCTTAGAGTCTCAACAATTTTAGGTAGTGGGTAATCAAAGTATTTATATTCTCCTAATCCAAAACGATAACGTTCCATAGTAACGGTCTTTCGATAGCCTTCTGGGTTGCTATAGTTTTCAATTAAAGATGCACACTGTTTGTTGGATAATATATTTTTTATGACCACATATCCTTTATCGTGCATCTCATCAGTAATCTGTGACCAATTTTGAGACTTTAGTTTTGATTCTAGTTGTTGCATGATAGATTAGGCATTTAATTGTGAGATATCACATAAGATTTTGACCAGTTCATCTGGTTTACTGAAAAAAGGGGAATGGCTGGTGGCCATACTGTATATTTTTTTACAAGGGGTTTCCGTATACATTCTCTTCTGAATATATGGTGTTACAGCCTTGTCCTCTGTACATTCAATATAGTATCGCGGTATAGATCCATAATTGTTGTCAGTAAGTTGTAACGGTGTAATAGAAGTTGCTACAGGCTCATGACTCAATAAAACCTTTGCGAGTTCTGTAATATCATCAGGGCAGTCATGGTATAGGCCTTCTTTATATATTTTGGATTGCAAGGTATGTGCGTTCAGTTCCGGGTATCGCGTAACATAAGGTTTTAATACTCCAGTGGTGTCCATTACTGAATATTCTTGTTGGGTTTTTCCATTCGGAATTAAATAAGCTGCCAGGTAAATTAATTTTTCAATTTTATGAGGCCGATATTCAGCAGCCTGAGATATCATAATGCCGTTTTTACTATGACCTAAAAGGATTACTTGACCATCAATACTATCTATGAGTTCGCAAATTTTGTCAACTGAAGATGCCATAGTTACATCTTGAATTGGAGTTTTATCTCGTCCCATGCCTGGTAGATCCATGGCAATTGCCTGGTGTCCTAGGTGTTCTAAAATAGGCATTACTTTATGCCAGTTCCATGAGCTATGCCATGAACCGTGTACTAAAATAAAAGTTTTCATTTTTGTGTATTTAAGTTTTTAATCTGAAGGATTATGAGTCTATTGCATCTTAGCAGCTTCCCATCCAATAATTGCTGATTTTCTAGTATTTCCCCACATGTAACCACCAATATTACCAGATGCTTGGATGACACGGTGACAAGGAATTAAAAATGCGACTGGATTGTTACCTATAGCGGTACCAACGGCTCGTGATGCTTTTGGCTTGTCAATGTTATGAGCAATTGTGCCGTAAGTACTAAGATTACCCATTGGGATTTTAAGAAGACTTTCCCATACTTTCAATTGGAAAGATGTTCCTGTTAGATGCAGTTTGATCTTGTTTAATTTGCTCCAATCATGAGAGAAAATAAACAACGCATTCTGCTGAATTAAGTCAACCATTTGATTAAAAACAGCATTCGGAAACTGCTGTTGTAAATGTTCTAAAGCATGTTGTTCATTTTCAGCAAAAGCCATATGGCAAATACCTTTTGCAGTAGACGCCACTATGATCTTGCCAAAAGGACTATCTGCAAAACTGAAATTTATAGACAGGCTTGCGCCTCCATTTTTAAATTCTCCGGGCGTCATGCCTTCTATACTTATAAATAAATCATGAAGTCTTCCAGTGCCCGATAATCCCGTTTCGTATGCCGTATCAAGCAGTGTTGATTTTTGTTCTTTTAGAAGTTGCTTTGCGTATGCAATACTAATATACTGTACAAATTTTTTAGGGCTTACTCCAGCCCAATCAGTGAATAATCGTTGAAAATGATATGGACTTAAATGTACAGATTCGGCTATTTGTTCTAAAGAGGGCTGTTCCTTAAAATTTGTTTTAATATAGTCAATAGCTTGTGCTATTCTATTATAATTAATATCTGCCTGAGTATTCATGATGCTTCAAATTTATGAAACAAAGGTATTTGGTACAAGCAAAACACAAAACCCGATTCTTGCTAAAATCTAAGGACACCTATTTATTGTAGTGTATTTACCATTGTGTCTACCACCATATTTAGGTCTTCTTGAGCTTTTGAAATAGCCAGTTGAAGCTTCTCATTATTAGATGTAGCCATATCTGTGAGGGTTGCAAAGGTTTTAGTATACCAATCCTTCCATGTTTCCAGAATTTTTGTTTCTTCAGTTAAGTCCCCACCGTTAATGATCGCTTTTTTACTCAACTCAAACTCTACATTGAGTCGTTTCAATGCTGCTTTCTCTATTGTTTCCAACAATTGAAGTGCTATGTTTTCATCTGAATTAATTAAAACATATGCACTTACTAAAGCCCCAATACCTACATTTTTCATAGTTTCCTGAGACACTTTATCGATACGATCATTATCAGTATGATAAAATTGATCTGTAAAATGCCAAAGTAATAGCCCTGGAATATCTGCTCTTAAAAAAGGAGTATGATCACTTCCGCCTTCAAAGGGGTTGGTATTAACCTTCCAATTTGCATGTTCGCCTTGAGCTTTAAAGATATCAATGATAAAATCATTTAAGTAATGTGGAGTCATGTCTTCCTCTTTTAATGGACGACCACCCCATTCAGAATGTTTATCATTACCTCTGGTCCAAATAGCACTTGGATCTGGCATTTTTTCAATCAAAAATGAACCACCTGTTACGTCTGTGTTCTCTCCAACCATATCCAAACTGATTCCCCAATTTATGGATGCAGTGCGCTTATCTTCCTCCTTAATATAACGCCGTGTAGAAATTATTTCATCGCCCCAAAGAAAGGTTAATGTACGCTTTGCTTTTATACTTCCGTCCGATAATAGTTTTGAGGTAATCATTGCCATCTCTAATTGCGTACCAACCCCAGTGGCATTATCATTAGCTCCAGGTTCTTGAATATGTGCGCTAAAAACTAAGCTCTCATTTGGTAATTCGGAACCAATCACATTGGCAACCACCGTTAATTCCTCAGAAGGATAATGCTTTGCGGCTATATTTACTTTTACCTGAGTTTTACTTTTGAGTACCGCCGTTTTAAGCTGTTCTTTTGCTGCATATGATAAGGCTATACCCCAGGCTTTGCTACCTTCAGTATATGGCAAGCTTCTAAATTGAATGGAAGTCACATTTTTTTCAGGCTGTAAATACTTTGGGTTATCATAGGTTATGATTCCTATGGCACCACCATCTACAATAGCAGTTTTATAGAGTCTGCGAGGACTCATTTCAGCAAAAACTATTTTCCCTTTGACATCTATAGTTTTTAAAGTTTCAAGATTTTTTATATAAACGATATTACTAACCACACCTTCTTTTGGTGTTGCTACCGAATTTTTAAAGATCATATTTCTATTGGTAGCATATTGTAGAATGGGAGCATCTATACCAACAATACTTAACGACCCATCAACAGGTTCCCAGGTAGGATTTTTTAAAGCTCTGGTTTCAATTCTATACACAAGTCTATTTTCTGGACGAGCTTTGTCTTCTAAAATATAACCAGCTTCTTCAAGTTTTGACACTATACGATACACAGATTCATTAAACCCAGTGTTGCCAGCAATTCTCCAATACTGTTCCACAAAAGCAGTGGTTTCCATGGCAACATCTCCATTAAAGACTTCTCTAACCGTATCAAAATAGCTTGAAGTTGTGGCCGTTTCCTGTTTACAATTAAACATAGCAAAGGACACTAAACAGATGATCATTAATTTTTTAAACATGCAGACTTTTTTAAATATGTAGTGACTTAATTATTGCTCTATATTTGTTTGTTCTTCAACTTCATTTAGAAGTTCTGGTTTTCCAAAACCTAAAGCTTCAAGTTTGTCCATTTGTGTTGCAGCATCCCCAACAACTAAATAGTTCATTTTCTCAACGTCTAGATGCTTGGAAGCAAGCTTTTGAATATCTTCAACGGTCATATTTTTAACAATAGCTTCTCGCTGTTTCGCATAATCATCAGGGAGATTGTAATTACTTATATTACTTAACATGCTCAATTTGGAACGCATGGTTTCAAATGCTCTAGCATTACTTTTAATCATAAATCCTTTGGTGACCTCTAAATCGTTTTCATTATAGTTAGGACCATATTGTTCCACGATGTCCTTAACCAAGCTAGCAGATGCTAAAGTTACATTAGAGCGTACACCACTTGAGATGGTAAAAGGACCTTTGATTTTTGATCCTGAAAAACGAGAACGAATACCATAAGTATAGCCTTTGCCTTCTCGTAATTGTTGGGTTAGTTGAGACGCAAAACTACCACCACCAAGACGGTAATTCATAACTTGTACTGCATAATAATCGGCATCTGTTGCTGCAAGTGCTGGATAACCAAACCTGATTACAGATTGTTTCGCACCAGGAACATCATAAAAATATACTTTAGATTTTTCTGGTGTTGTTGGCAGTTCAATTTCTGGGAATACCACGTCTTTTACTTTCCAGTTGTTATTAAGTTCTGCTAAAGATTTTTTTACGCGGCGTTTTGAAATATCACCTACAATATGAAAGTTAGCAATGTTTGGTGATACATTTTGATCGTAATAAGCTTGTAGATCGTCAATCGTAATTTCATTTACAGAGGCTTCAGTACCGATATTATTAAAAGATAAAATATGATTTTCACCATAAGTTAGCTGTGCATAGGCATTAGCAGCAATGCTATTCGGGTTTCCTTTTTGTCGTTGAATTTGACTAAGCGTACTTTGTTTTAATAACTCAAATTCTTTAATATCCCAACGCGGTTCTAATAGAATTTCTTCTACAAGTTTCATTGTTGGCTTATAATTTTTAGCTAAGGTATTTCCTGAAAGGATGATAGACTCATTGGTGGCATAAGCATTAATAGAAGCCCCTAGGCTTTCAATAGCATCTTCCAGTTGTTGAGGTGTTTTATTTAAGGTTCCTTTTGTTAGTAAGTCTGCTAATATATTAGAAACTCCTATTTTGTTTTTGTTCTCTAACAACATACCTCCTTTAATTTCCATGCGAAATTGTACCAAAGGCACTTCATTATTCTCAATACCGAAAAGGTTTAATCCTGAGGATAATGATTCTTTCCAAACTTCAGGAATTTTTACATCAGGACTATCTCCATAAGCAGGTTCCATAGTACGGTCAAAACTAGATGGTGTTTTTTCATAAGTAGCTGCAATACTCGCGTCAAATGCATCTTCTGCACCTTCAATAATACGTTCTTCCTCAATTTGTGCCAATTTTGAATTATCCAAAGCTAAATTTGAAGCTCCTTTGGGAACAAAACTGGTAGCCACATGATGTTGTCCTTTTACATAAGCATTATAAACACGCATCACATCATCTGTTGTTACGGCTAAAATATTTTTCACATCCTGATTAATAAATCCTGGATCACCAGCAAAAACCTCATATTGTGCCAATTGAAACCCCTTACCAAGAACACTAGATAACCCATTATAAAAACGGGTCTCTTGTCCGGCTTTAATACGGTCTAAATCTTTTTGCGAGATGCCTTCAGCTTCAAAGGTTGCAAATGCCGAATTAATAACACTTTGCACATTATCTAATTTTGTATCATTAAAAGCAGTCACTTGAAGCATAAATTGACCTGCAATTTCTGAGCTATACTGAAACATACTTACATTGTCTGTCAATTGGTTGTCCTCAACTAAAGCTTTGTATAAAGGAGCTCCTTTGCCTTGAGACAGGTAACTTGCTAAAACATTTAAGGCATAGGTGTCATCATGATATTGATATACTGACGGCCATGTAAGTGTTAATTGCGGTAATCGTGCAAAGTTGTCTTCAAAATATAAGTTTTTAGTTTCTGAAAGTATGGCAGCTCGTTTTTCCATTTTAGGGATGTCTTCACCACGTTTTATTTCATCAAAATATTTTTCTACCCATGCTTTTGCCTGTGTTTTATCAAAATCTCCAGCAATGGTCAGTGTTACATTATTAGGGACATACCAACGGTTGTAAAAATCTTTTACATCTTGTAATGTTGCGTTTTGTAAATCTTCCAGAGAACCAATAACCTGCCAGGAATACGGATGTCCTTCAGGATATAAGTTTTTATCAATAACAGCAAAACTATGACCATAAGGGCGATTGTCATTACTTTGACGTTTTTCGTTTTTTACCACTTGCTTTTCTTTGGCAAGGACAGGTTCTGTAACGGTATTAATAAAGTATCCTAGTTTATCGGCTTCAGCCCAAATCATTTTTTCGAGAGCATCTTTTGGAACCGTTTGGAAATAATTAGTACGATCTCTATTTGTGGAACCATTAGCACCAGAACCACCAATACGGGCACTCATTTTATCTAAGCCACCTTTACCTAAGTTTTCAGATTCCAAGAACAATAAATGTTCAAATAAATGTGCAAACCCTGTTCGTCCCGTAATTTCTCTTGAAGAACCAACGTGACTTGTAAGGGCCACTGCAACTACAGGATCTGAGCGGTCAATATGAAAAATCACCTGTAACCCATTATCCAAAGTGAACTTTTCGAAGTCAACTTTAAACGTTTTGGTTTCTATATTGTCATTAGCATCTTGAGCGCAAGCCGCTAATACTACTGCACATAACAATAGTATGGATTTGATTTTAAACGATTTCATTTG
>Ga0209395_1006976_pt1 | contig 12000 bp, 8 predicted proteins | sample GOMGulsemesocosm_3_FD_184635 | JGI IMG/M metagenome (GOLD analysis project Ga0209395, IMG submission 184635) | Methane-oxidizing microbial communities from mesocosms in the Gulf of Mexico - GOM9D Gulf of Mexico (SPAdes) (version 2) | ecosystem: Environmental > Aquatic > Marine > Cold seeps... | reverse complement strand
TTTTGCATTATAATTTATTATTAGTTATCAATTTCTATTTTCAAACGAGCAAATATAATTTTTCTGAAGCGAAATAACAATATATTTAAGTAGTTTTTATAAGTTTTATAAACATAAAAAACCAGCATAAAGATGCTGGTTTTTTAATATCAATTAATAAGGTGATTTTTACATCCCTAATTGTTCAGTTTTCTCATAACCTTCTAACGGAGTCATATCAAATTTAGCATCAGCAACTTCTTCATTTTTAATTTCAGTTACTTCAGATTTTATATTTATTTCAGCTCCCATTTGATTCACTTTCATTTCCATAAGCATTGGATATCCTTTCACTTTACTTCCTAAACCAGCAACTTGCTGTGATTTAGCAGGAACTTTATCCGATGTATACAAAGCCATTTTTACCTCAACTCCTTGCTTCATCATTGTTACATCATACTTTATACACTCATAACCTAAAATAGTTTTAGTTTCAGTACTTTCCACAACAGTTATACCCATTAATTTCTCCTCAGAAGGAGTCATGTCTTTTAAACTGTATTTCTTACCTGAAGGATCATCCTTCATAACAAGCATTTTATTCACTGTACCGTCCATTACAACTATTGTGCTTCCGGCCATAGGGTTGGACATTTCAGAACGAGACTTGTCACTTTTAAACCATGTAGTCGTAATCATTTGCCCCATCATAGCCAATTGCATATTTACTTGTTCATCAGGACTTGATACCGTTTGTGTTGTGGTAATCACCCCTTCTTTTACTGTTTTTTGTGCAAACCCAATTGTGCTTATTGCTAATGCAACTAATACTATTATTTTCTTCATCTTAACTTTATTATTTTAAATTCTATACGTTAGACTAGCAGAATTCAATTTTGTTACATAATTGTCCAGGTTTTTGCTCTAAAACAACAAAAGCCACCCAATTTAGGCAGCTTTTGTTAGTATATTAATTCCTAAAACTTAGTTTGCAGGAACTTCTAACAGTTGATTTGTTTTTTTAACTCCTTCAGCAGATTCAGCTAATTTCGCTTTTTCAGCATCAGATAAGCTAATTTCAACTATTTTCTCTATTCCGTTAGCACCTAATACACATGGCACACCGATAGATAAATCGTTTAGCCCAAATTCACCTTCCAATAAAGCTGAACAAGGGAAAATCTTTTTAGTATCACAAGCAATTGCCTGGACCATTGCTGAAACAGCTGCTCCTGGTGCATACCATGCTGATGTACCTAACAATCCTGTTAATGTGGCTCCACCAACTTTAGTATCCTGAACAACTTGATCCATTCTTTCTTCTGATAAAAATTCAGAAACTTTTACTGAATTTCTTGCAGCTTTATAAATTAATGGTACCATTCCTTTATCAGAATGCCCACCAATTACCATACCATCAACATCAGAAATAGGCGCTCCTAAAGCTTCGGCTAATCTGTATTTGAATCGTGCAGAATCTAATGCTCCACCCATTCCGATAATTCTATTTTTAGGTAATCCAGTAGTTTTATGTACTAAATACGTCATCGTATCCATTGGATTAGATACAACAATAATAATTGTATTTGGAGAATGCTCAATTAAACTAGCAGAAACCATTTTAACGATACCTGCATTAATTCCGATTAATTCCTCACGAGTCATTCCTGGTTTACGAGGAATTCCTGAAGTAATTACACATACATCACTACCTGCAGTTTTTGAATAATCACCTGTAGTTCCAACAATTTTCGTATCGAAACCATTTAAAGAAGCTGTTTGCATTAAATCCATTGCTTTACCTTCAGCAAAACCTTCTTTAATATCCAAAATCACTACTTCTGACGCAAAATCTTTAATTGCAATATACTCTGCACAACTTGCACCTACTGCTCCTGCTCCTACTACTGTTACTTTCATTTTTTATGTATTATATAATTATTAACTGTGTTCTCTTTTAATCTTTATGCATCAATGTTTGCGTAAGCAGCATTTTTCTCGATAAATTCTCTACGAGGCGGCACTTCATCACCCATTAACATAGAAAAAACTCTATCCGCCTCTGCATCACTATCAATAACAACTTTACGTAATGTTCTGTATTCAGGATCCATTGTAGTTTCCCACAATTGAACTGCGTTCATCTCTCCAAGACCCTTGTAACGTTGAATCTTAGCCCCGTCACCATATTTCACCATTAATACATCACGCTGATCATCATTCCAAGCATACTCTCCTTTTGCTCCTTTTTTAACTAAATATAAAGGTGGTGCTGCAATATACACATGACCGTTTTCAATCAATTCCTTCATATATCTATAGAAAAATGTCAAAATTAATGTTGCAATATGACTACCATCGACATCGGCATCACACATAATTACAATTTTATGGTAACGTAATTTCGATAAATTTAACGCTTTACTATCTTCTTCAGTTCCAATAGTTACTCCTAATGCAGTAAACATATTTCTGATCTCTTCATTCTCAAAAACCTTATGTTGCATTGCTTTCTCCACATTCAAAATTTTACCTCTTAATGGTAAAATTGCTTGAAATGCACGGTCACGACCTTGTTTAGCCGTTCCACCTGCCGAATCTCCCTCTACAAGGAATACTTCACATTTTGCAGGATCTTGCTCTGAACAGTCAGATAATTTACCGGGTAACCCTCCGATACTCATTACTGTTTTACGCTGTACCATTTCACGTGCTTTTGCAGCAGCATGACGAGCTTGTGCAGCAAGTATTACCTTTTGAACTATTGTTTTAGCTTCATCCGGATTCTCTTCTAAATAATCAGTTAACATTTCAGAAACTGCTTGACTTACAGCCGCAGATACATCTCTGTTTCCTAATTTTGTTTTTGTTTGCCCTTCGAATTGTGGTTCTGCAACTTTTACAGAAATAATTGCTGTTAACCCTTCTCTAAAATCATCTCCCGCAACATCAAATTTTAATTTTGTCAACATTCCTGATGATTCCGCATACTTCTTTAAAGTATGTGTTAATCCTCTTCTGAATCCAGATAAATGAGTACCTCCTTCGTGTGTATTAATATTATTTACATACGAATGTAAATTTTCTGAATAAGATGTATTATACACCATTGCTACTTCAACAGGAATTCCGTTTTTCTCTCCTTCCATTGAAATCACATTAGCAGTTAACTGCTCTCTTGTAGCATCCAAGTATCTGATAAACTCTGGCAATCCTTCAGTTGAATGAAAAGTTTCCGTAACATCATTACCTTCTTCATCTGTATGACGTTTATCTGTAAGTGATATTGTTAACCCTTTATTCAAATACGCTAACTCACGTAAACGTGCTGCTAATGTATCGTAATTATATACTGTTGTATCTTTAAAAATAGTATCATCAGGTGTAAACGTAACCATGGTTCCATTTTTGTCCGTCTCACCAATTGGTTTAACAGGATACATCGTTTTTCCTTTTTGATACTCTTGTTCCCAGATTTTACCGTCTTTATAAACCGTAGCTTTTAAATGGTTTGATAAGGCGTTAACACAAGAAACCCCAACCCCGTGAAGTCCTCCAGATACTTTATAAGAATCTTTATCAAACTTTCCTCCGGCACCAATTTTAGTCATTACTACCTCTAAAGCAGAAACTCCTTCTTTTTTATGAATTCCAACAGGAATACCACGACCATTATCTAAAACAGAAACTGAATTATTTTCATTTATCCATACGTCAATAGTATCACAATGACCGGCCATTGCCTCATCAATAGAGTTATCTACAACCTCGTATACTAAATGATGTAATCCTCGCACTCCAACATCTCCAATATACATTGAAGGACGCATACGTACATGCTCCATTCCTTCTAATGCTTGAATACTATCTGCCGAATACTGATTTTTTTTATTTTCTTCGCTCATAAATAATTGCTGTTATTCCTCCATTTTTTATGAAGACAGACAAATATAATGAATTGAAACAAAACAGAACGACTTCTAATAGACAGAATAACCTGAGTTATCAACATTACCAAATTAAACAAAAAGTTGTTTAAAACAGCTAAAACAAGCCTTATTTTAAATTTGAAACTAAAAAAAGTAGATATTATAAAAACGTAGATTTAAAAATGGCTTAAAATAGCTTATCTAACAAGAAAGTTTATTTGTTTTTTCCTTTTCACCAATCCATTTAGACAAATACTTGGTGCTTTTAAGCGTATGATGCATTAACATTGCGCCAATAAAATTTGAATTCCTATGCTGACTCAAAGATTCAGAAAAGGATTTCAATGTCGTAATAAAGTTTTCTTGATATTTAATACTGCTATAAATAGTATTGATAATTGTAACTCCATTTTCTTGTAACTTTAACCATTCTTGTTCATTCTGATACAAATCTACAGCTGCACGAGCTATCTCTTTTGCTTCATCAGCAACAATACCACTCCATGGATAGCCATCACTCATACCCTCAGCTCCAACAGAAGTAGTTACACTTGGCAAACCATTTTGCATAGCATCAGTAAACTTCCCTTTAATTCCTGCACCAAAACGAATTGGCGCTAAACAGACACGAGACTCTCTCATCACTCTGTTCACATCATCTACCCAACCTTTAACTAGAAAGCCATCTGTTTTTTTATCTAACTGTGTTACTTTTTCTGAAGGATACGAACCATATACATGTAACTCAGCTTTAGGCAATTTCTTTCGAACCATTGGCCAGATGATTTCCTTTAAATACAGTACCATATTCCAGTTTGGCTCATGCCTAAAATTACCGATACACATAAAATGTTGCCTATCTTCAAATTTCGGTAATTCTAAAATTTCATTCTCTGTAATTTCTTCTATTAAAAAAGGTAAATAACAGAGTAATGATTTATTAACTTTAAAAACATTTTGTAATAGCTCCATTTCATAAGTAGAAATGATAAGTGTCAAATCACATCGATAAATACTTGCCAACTCTCTTTTTGCTATTTCTGAACTCAATAGCGCCTCCGAAGTAAACTCTACATTCTTCTTAAATGTTTCTTGTCGGGTTTTACGTAAACTATGTAAATCTTCCGTGTCCAAAACACGAATAGCACCAGGGCATTGCTCTGCAACACGCCAACCAAATTGTTCTTCAATCACAAACCGATCAAACAACACAATATTTGGCTGCAATACTTTTATATACTCATCAAAGCTATCATGATTTAACTGAATCTGCTGAGTTGTCACCTCAAACTCATTCAAATCAACCATATGATTTGTTTCAATAGCAGTAGTAGCAAAATGAACTTCCCAGTTTTGTTTTTGAAACAATTCAATTAATTGCATCATTCTACTTCCTGCAGCCGACGAATTCGGCTCTGGCCATACAAAACCAATAATTAAAATTTTAGTTGACATATTCAACTTTACAATGAATTTAATAGGTAATCTTCTCTGTACAGTTCAAAAATAATATTCTTTGGAAAACCTTCATCAATTCGAGTTTTGTGTAATTGAAATTGATTTTTCATTAACAGCAACTTAGAGCTTTGATTTTCTATTTGCGTAAAAGCTTCAATTCTTGAAAACTCTAGATTTTGAAAACCATAGGAAACCACAGCTTTTAACGCCTCAGACATGATACCTTTTTTCTGAAACTCCGGATTCAAATCATAACCAACTTCCGCAACAGTATTACCTACTGTAAAATTCCATAAGCAAATTGTCCCCACCAGCCTAGTCTCACCTTTTAAGGTTATTGCCCAGTACATAATTTTATTTTGAGCTATATCTTCATTTCTATCTTCTATAAATTTTTCAGACTGACTAACATCAGTTTGCAAATCTCTAGCTATATACTTTCCAACTTCAGCGCTTGAACGAAGAACAAACTGATCTTCTGCATCAGAAATTTTTAATTGCCTCAACACCAACCTTTCAGTTTTCAACTCTGTAAATGGTATTAAATTTAATGTTCTCATGAAAGTTTTATTTTAAATTTTCAATTGCTGCTTCTGCACATCGCTCCCCATCCATGGCTGCAGATATAATCCCTCCTGCATAACCACCACCTTCACCACAAGGGTACAACCCTTCAACCTCAGGGTGTGCTAAATTTTCATTTCTTGGAATATTTACTGGAGATGAAGTACGCGATTCTACTCCAATAACATTTGCTTGATCCGTATAAAATCCATTCATTTTTTGACCAAATGCAGCGAATCCTTTTCTCAATCTACCTCCAATCATTTTTGGCAATAAAGAATGTAATGGTGCTGATTTCAACCCTGGTTGATATGAAGTTGGATTTAAATTGTTTGATAATCTCCCTTCCACAAAATCAGTTAAACGCTGAGCCGGAGCCACTTGACTCCTTCCACCAGCATTAAACGCTAGTTTTTCTAAATCCTTCTGAAACTCTAAACCTTTTAACACTCCAAAATCATTGTATTTAGAAAGATCTTTTTCAACATCAATTTCTACAACAATTCCTGAATTTGCAAATTCATTATTCCTTTTTGATGGTGACATACCGTTTACCACCACTTCTCCATTAGCCGTTGCTGCAGGAACAATAAATCCACCTGGGCACATGCAAAAAGAATACACTCCTCTATCACGTACCTGATGCACTAAACTATATGCAGCAGCTGGCAACAACTCATTTCGCTCATCTTTACAATGGTATTGAATAGAATCAATAATTTGTTGCGGGTGCTCTACACGAACTCCCATTGCAAAAGACTTTGCTTTTAATGCTATATTTTTATCATGTAACAACTCATAAATATCTCTAGCAGAATGTCCTGTTGCTAAAATCACTGCATTAGCAGTCATTTCTGTTCCATTCTTTAAACGAATAGCTTTTATCTTTTTATCCACTACAACAAAATCAACTACTCTAGTTTCAAAATGAACTTCTCCTCCGTATTTTAATATTGTTTCACGAATATTGGTTACTACTTTAGGTAATTTATTTGTACCTATATGAGGATGAGCATCAATTAAAATTTGTTCTGTAGCTCCATGATATACTAAGTTTTCAAAAATACGACGCACATCACCGCGTTTTAAACTTCTAGTATATAATTTTCCATCAGAATAGGTTCCAGCCCCACCTTCTCCAAAACAATAATTAGAATCTTCATTTACAAAATGATCTTGATTGATTGCTTTTAAGTCACGTCTTCTATTTTGAACATCCTTACCACGTTCTAAAACAATTGGCTTATACCCTAGTTCAATACAACGCAGAGCTGCATACATTCCCGCTGGGCCAAAACCAATGATATGTATTTCTTTTGCAGAAGAAACATCCTTATAATCAAAAGTATAGTCAGATGATTCAGGCGGAAACTCTTTAATATAAACAGCTACTTTATAATTAAACACAATTAACTTCTTTCTTGCATCAATTGATTTCCGAAGAATTTTGACTGTATTGATATCTTTCCTATCAATACTCAAAAAGCCTGCTGCTTTTATCTTCAAAATATTTTCTATTCTTTCTTCTTTAATTGAAACTCGTAACTGTAACTCTTTTACCATAGCACAAAACTACTTAAAATTTACCCCAAAAAAAAGGTCTTCCATATGGAAGACCTTTTACTTATAATTTATTCTGAAAAACTTAGAATTTTACTTTCAATAAAAATTCAGGACCTCCCTCAGTATATTCGTTAATATCAGATGTTGCAAAATCATATGCAAAACCTAAATCTAACATTTCAGCCAATACAAATGAAGCCAATACAGAAACAGAATCATTTAACCTATAATTAGCTCCTAACTCAAACTTATTATAAAAACGAGCTGATGCGGAAAAATCCAAACTAAATGGCGCACCATCTACATATCTTGTCATTAACGCTGGGATTAACTGAATACTTTCATTTAAGTCATAAAAATACCCTCCTCCAAACATTATTAAAGCAGCATCCGAAGCCTCTTGTGCAGTTCCTCCAGAAACTTCCTCATAACGTTCTGCACTCAATATTCTTGGAGCTGATAAACTCACAAAATATTTATCGGCTTTATAATAAGCTCCAATACCAAAATTTGGATTGAATTTCTCAACATTTCCTTGACCTTGATTATATGTATCTGACGTGTTCAATTTTGTAAAATCTACGTTAAAAATACTTCCTCCAGCTTTTAATCCTAAGAATAAATCTTTCTTTTCCCCAAAGTTTAACTTATAAGAAAAGTTAGCAAAAATATTCGTCTCCTTTTGAATAAAAACTCTATCAGATACTATTTCAAGTCCAATACCAACTTTATCATTAAAACGACCTTGAGCAGCTAGTGCTTGTGTTTGCGGACCTCCTTGAATACCATTAAACTGATCCTTATAACTGATTACATTTACTTCTGTTTTATCAGTACTCCCTGCGTATGCTGGGTTAATTAGAACAAGATTTTGCCTCCAAAATGTAAACTCTGGTGTTTGTTGTGCTACTGATGTTACAGAGTATAGCAATGCAAAAACACTTATTAATTTATATATATTTTTCATGTGTATATTTTTGATTTTATTAAAACTTACTAAGAACTTAAGTCCTTAGTAAGTTCATTTTTTTATCTAAATGATTAATAGTTAATGTACATCCAACCCGTTATAGTTTTTGCAATACTATCTTGAGTTACATATTCAATTGCATAGTAATAAGAACCTGCAGGTAATTTACCACTACCTCCTTCAGTAGATTCTCCATTCCATGCTCCACTTACGTAATTTGTAGCGTCAAAAACCTTAACTCCCCAACGGTTAAATACTTTTACAGCATTACTCGTTTGGTATTCTAGATTTTCAATATTCCAAAAATCATTTTCATTATCTCCATTTGGAGTTAATGTATCTGCAGGAATTACATCTCCAATATTATCTGAATCAGGATCAGGAATAGAAGAACAATTCGTCATATTCAACTCAACCGTCTTACTAATTTCACATCCAAAGAAATCTATAAGTAATGTGTATACCCCAGCATCAGAATTTGTAATAGACATAATATTAAAATCTTTATCCGAAGAAACTACATTTCCTGATGGATCTGACCATTCATACGTAATACGTGAATCCGTATCTAAAATATCAGGAAAATTATTAGCTACTGAAAAGCTAGCAGCATCACCTGGACATAGTGACAGCATTGCTGTTTCAGTAAATATGATATCATCAAAATTATCTATGTTATATAATAACATTTGCACGCCATCTAAACCATCTCCAAAACCAATAGTTCTGAAATCAATTTTATGTTCAGTACAATCATCACTAATAAAAATAGTATGTGTTTTACCTGGATCAGAATATTGTCTGTCCGGTCGTCCTCCTTGCCTATTTATATCTATTTCAGGAATTGATGCCCAAGTACGCAATGTTTTAAATGAATTATTATTAATAATTACATCTGCTTCTTCACCATGATTTTCATGTTCAATAATTAATTTCCCTTCAATTAAATCTTCTGTATCACTATAGATCCCTCCAAAAACACCTTGGATATCAATAAAATCATCTCCTAAAAGTCTAAAATAAGAATTACTGACTGTTGGCCCTTGAGAATCATTAAAATCTAATTCCCAACGATATAATCCTGATTGGTTTAAATCAGTAATTTTTCTATCTGATATAATTCCTGGTGGCCAAAAAATAGCATCACTTGCAGTTGAAGTGTACATTTGTTGGCTACCAACTGCAAAAGCTCTTTTTCCCATTTCTGAACCTGATGAATAGGCTTGATTTTGCATTAAATCACGGGTAAAAGGACCTGTAGCATCAAATGTTAATCCATCATATGAATTATACGGGTTGGCCCCTTGATAAGGACCTAAAAGGTTTATTCCATCATATAAACCATGATAATCATTAATTATTGGTTTACTGGCACCGTACTGAAGATTATCCCAATCTTGAATGGTTTTAAACTCTCCTGGTGTATTGTTTAGTTGATGTGTCCACGACCATTTTTCAGTACTAGCAGCTCCTGCATCAATTTCTGTTGTGCCAGCCTGATCTGATGATGTCCACTTCCATTCTAAACCATTTTGATGCGTTTCCATGAAAAACATTCTATTATCTTGAGTAAAGGATTGCCATGATAAACTAGTAAATGTTAACATAAACACTTTCTTCTCAACATCAGTATCGCAATCCAATATTCTCTGGTCGTTAATCCAATCCTTTACTGGTGTTCTTTCTACCTCTGTGGTTACTGCTTCAAAAATATCTACTACTAAATCTCTATTAGGTATTAAAGTATGGTCTGCATTTAACCTACTATAATACTCAGTATTAAACTTTTTAAATACATCAGGATCTTCAATATACATTTTTCTGAAAGCAGTAGCTCCTGTACCGTAACGCACCCAATGACTTCCCGTAGCTATATCACTACTAAAATAATCTCTGTTACTAACTTGTTCATGATTTTGAAAATCATAGTCCCATGAAAAAGGCATACCTCTAGAATGATTCCAATGAATTTTAAATTCGTCTCCAGCAAAAAAACCAGGATACAATTCAATAAATTTGTCCATTACAATAATTGCAACAGCTTCAGACATTCCTTCTTCAAAACCACTTAAAACAGGTTCGTAATGCCATTCGGAATCACTTGAAACCCCAACATTATCACGATATGCATGAATTAATTCATGAATCATTAAACGTGGTTGATCCAAATCACCATCAGCATTTAAATTAAAAGTTGAACTTACTTGATTAGGCCCATTATAATAAATGTTTACTCCTGAGGCAAAGGCATCATTAACAATATTTATATCATGATTTCTAGAAGGCGGACCAAAAACATCTTTTATTATTGGATTTACCAAATCATAAAATTCCATCATTTTCGTTTCTTCAGCAGAAGAATAAGGACCAAACCCTCCAAGTCCATAATTAGTTTCTACAATAATATTAATATCATTGCTTGAAGTGCCTAAATCTTCCCATAGAAATTGTAATGCTGGTGAAACCCATTCAGAACCTAAACCATTATCCATTGTAATGTAAAAAGTATCACCAATATTAAATGTTGTCCCTAAAGCTAATGCCTCTTGCCTTAACTCTTCATAACTATGACCTCCAGTATGTTTTGACGCAGAACTTAAACCTTGTCCCCAACGTATATCTTGTAAGCCTGGAGCAGTTCCCACTCTAAAACTATTATAACTCCCCGTTTGCCATTTAACAATTACATTATGTATGCTTTGGGTATAGGCTTCAGTTCCTGTAGCCATAATTATTGAAGCACTATTTTTATTTTCTCCAATATCTTTTTTTACTGAACGATCTAGTGTTGGAGGGTAACAAACATGTGGTTCTTTATTTTCTTGAGCCCTTATGAAGCAACTAAGCAATATAAAAGCAATAAAAAAGTGTAATTTTAATTTCATGATAAGTAGATAAAAGGTTGATAAATAATTAAATTTCATCTAATTAAGTGATTAATAATGATAACTATAACATCTAGGTTAATTTAGCATCACCTTTAGATAATTGATAACCTATTATAAGTTTCTAACAAACAAAAAGACCAGCAATCAAGCTGGTCTTTTCTACCCATAATTAACAACATCAAAGATAAAACCCGAATTTTATAATGATGATAAAAAATCAATTATTATTATATATTTCAAACTTAAGGAATAGTAATTAATACTACAGCAATAATGATAATATTGTATTAGCCCTAGATAAAAATTCACTTTTCACCCTTTTTCTTATAAATTTCCATCGAAATTAACAAATAAAAAAGACCAGCTTCCCAGCTGGTCTTTTCACTCTAATTAACATGATAATTACCCAAATCACACATTAACCTTTAAATATCATCCTCTTACGTTTATCTGTAATTCCATGATAACGAAGAATCCTCTTTCTTTCTTTTTTTCGTATTATTCTAATTACTAACAGTAATAAAAACACACTTAAACCAATACAGATATAACTCATTGTTAACATATCGGAATTATTTAATAATTAATTTCTTAGTTACCTGTTTTCCGTTATTGTAATCAAATGTCACCAAATAGGCTCCTATTGCTA
>Ga0209395_1006975_pt1 | contig 12002 bp, 9 predicted proteins | sample GOMGulsemesocosm_3_FD_184635 | JGI IMG/M metagenome (GOLD analysis project Ga0209395, IMG submission 184635) | Methane-oxidizing microbial communities from mesocosms in the Gulf of Mexico - GOM9D Gulf of Mexico (SPAdes) (version 2) | ecosystem: Environmental > Aquatic > Marine > Cold seeps... | reverse complement strand
ACTTTCTATTTGATAATCAAGAGACATATCTTGAACCAGACTTTCTTTTTGGCACATACATTATGGGCATAGGCGTCTCCTTAGCTGCATTGTCAAATCACCCTTATTTACAAAAGAAAAGCTTATCGAATATTGGTAAATTTACCCTTGGTATATATGCTATTCATCATATATACCTTGATCTGTTTTCTTTTTATGACGTTAGGATAAACTCGGTGTTGTGGGATACTACTTACTTAATACTTGTATTTACCCTATCAACATATACTGTAATAAAGCTTTCAAAATTTCGTATTCTAAAAAATATATTACAATAAAATTAACTCATAATATAATTCACTTATTAATCGGTTTTAAGGACATATGTTTTATTCACTTCAAGCGTTAAGAGGTATCGCTGCTTGGATGGTTGTTTTCCATCACATTGAGCAAAGCTACTACATGGGAAATTCAAACCATTATTTTTGGCAGTTTTTTAGTCAAATAGGTGGCTTCGGTGTAGATGTCTTTTTTGTATTGAGTGGTTTTGTAATGGCCTTAGCATCAAAGAAATACAATGGTAAGGGCATATCCTTTGCAGTTAATCGATTTTTTAGAGTTATGCCCGTCTATTGGATTTATACCCTTGTACTTCTGTTAAGTATTTTATTACTGCCATTAGGATCCTATCTTACCGCATGGGATGGCAGCACTCTATTTAAGTCATTGTTACTTATCCCGAATTTAAACCTCAATGGATATGGCTACTACCCTACCTTGTACGTAGGATGGACATTAACATATGAAATGTTCTTTTATCTAGTTTTCTCGATCGCTTTAGCGGTCAATTTCTCAAAACCTGTATTATTTTGTGTTGCATTACTCACCTTAATTACAGTATTAACAAGGTGGACCCCCTTCTTAGGACAGACATCATTTTTACTCATTGAGTTCATTGTTGGTATGGCTATTTATAAGTTTGTAAGTAGTTCCATTTACCAACGTAGTTCGACAATACATTGGCTTATGTTTGCTTTGTTAGTTTTACTAAATGTGGCTTTGTTTTTTCAATTAGAAAATACTTTGCCCGCTAAAATTCTTGCTGCTTGTAACGTAGTCTTGTTCTTTATTTTCATCGATAAGCTTTTTGATAAGAAGTATTGGTTAGCTAATAAGCTTATCCTCCTTGGGGAGTACTCTTATTCTACTTATCTTTGCCATATTATCGTTATAGGATGGTTTAGCGGCTTATTGGGTGTGTCTTCGAATAGCTATGTTGATAAATTTATTATTGTATCGATTCTTCTTGTCGTTTATTACTGTTCTAAAGTAAGTTATATCTATATTGAAAAAAATCATGCCATCTACAGTCTTAGAGATTTAATAACACGTAAGCTGGCTAGATAAACCTAAGGAGATAACTCGAATAACAACTACAGTTATTCATAAAGTCGTCTCCGATAACTTCCCATCAATCCTCCTAATACAGGAGATTTTTAAACATAGGTGAAAGCTGTTTATTACCAAACTCACTTAAGTGATCTCCATCAAAGTATATTGGTCTGCCATCAAGAGAGCCATTACAGCTACCATTTGAGCACAAATACTCTTCAGTATTGAGTAAGTTAACCCCACAGAGCTCTTTCGTTTTTTGAAGTAAGTTAAGCGCAAATTTATTTCTTAGTAAATGATCACTTAATGACGTTTTATAATCAGAGAAGTCGTTTTGTACTAACATTCTATTTGACATGAAATCTGGTACATTTACGTGCATTTCTGGGATAGGTGTCGTCAAGTACACCGTCTGCTTTTCAGTTAACTGGCACATAGTATCTTTGAAATGTTTCTCAAATTTTATCAATAAGTCATCGGTAGCCGTATTATATCTAGCATCAAAATAAATAAGAGGGCTATTTTTCCCCTTGGTAATTCTTGAAGGATTAGATTGCCCATAGATATTAACGGAGATCCTATTAATAATAAAAAATAGGAAGTTCTACATGTGTCTTGTTGATTAATTCGATAGCAGCGTAATTTGAATGCAAACAATCTTTATTTGACGTGATATTTGCATTTAAAATAAAAGTGCAAGCAGGTGCTGAAATTAACAATACACCTTCCAAATCTGTTCTGACAGACTCAGCAATAACAGTCGTTAGCACCTTAGAATGGCTATCGCCCAATATAAGCGCAACGATGTTTTCTTTTTTACCAATAGTACAATGTTCAACATTATTCTTATCAGTTGAACATGAAAATGAAGGCCTATTTTGTAACTCATTAGCGGCAATATGTATTCTGTTATCTAATCGAGAAGGTATGCCATCAGATTTGTAAATAAACAAGCACACAAGACAGACGGTCGCACTTAGAAGCACAGGAAGAAAAGTGAGCGCTTTAAATATACTTGAGGTATCAATTTGAAATGATGATTTCATTTCTATAAACCTATACGAGAAATACCCAGTTATGAGCGATAGCGCCATACCTAGAATTAGATAAGGCATTGTTGATAAGCCAAAATATGAAAAGGCCAATTGAATTGGCCAATACCATAGATAAATAAAATAGGAGTATGTACCAATATGTTGCATCACAATATTTCCTGTTATATAAGAATTATTGTTGTTTGCTAATATGAGTATATAAGCACCTGCCACAGGAAGTAACGCTAAGTATCCAGGCCAAACATCACTATTAGAAGTGCATAAATAGGCTGCTATAATAAAAGTAAGACCTAGTATTTCCAGTGCTTTTTTAGCTTTGGTTGATACTGATAATGGGTATAAAAACGCAAGCCCCCCTATCAACATTTCCCACGCTCTAGTCGGTAATATATAAAAAGCGCTATTAGGTGCTACATAGCTTAGGTATACACAATAAAACAAACTGAGCAAGCAAAGTGCTTTAACTGTATGTTGAGCAGTAATTTTAGAGCCAAACTTATATGCAACAAACAATACTATTGGATAAAACATATAAAATTGCCATTCAACAGACAGCGACCATGTATGTAAAAGCCACTTTTTATGTGAACTTACATCAAAATCCCCCACTTCGCTTAAATAGAATAAGTTGGAAAAAAGCCTAGGCTGCTAATCGAGTGTTTCGATAACGTAGAATAATCAACAATAGAGAGATAAAACCAGCCAAATATTAGAAGGGAAATGATCATAAAAGCTAATGCAGGGATAATTCTTTTAGCTCGTGAAAAGTAAAATGTGCTGATAGAAAAAAATTTTTTTCAATACCTGTAATAATGATTTTTGTCATTAAGTAGCCTGATATCACAAAAAACACATCAACACCGGCAAATCCGCCTATTAGCCAACTTTCATTAAAGTGAAAAATAACAACTGCGATAACAGCGATCGCTCTGAGTCCGTTTATGTCTTTTCTAAAATCATATTATCATCATTTTTAATAAAGTCTTTGACGCCCAACTATACCTTGAGTAATTTACACATCATGAAAAGCAAATGGTACAAAGAGCTAATTTTGGCTTGTAAGCTTAGCGTTAATTATCCGTGTAAAAAATTCTGAAAGGTAATCCGCGTAGGCATTACTGATGTGATGTTGATCTTTATATAACAACACGCCATCTTTCATCGAAATACATTCTTCATCAGGGCAGTAAACATGGTTTAATACCACTAAGTTATTTTGCCATTTGCTCGGTAAAGACGCCAACAACGGTGCGATTTGACTTTCGTATTCTGAAAGTGGGATTATTTCACCTAAATATTTATTGCCTAGCGTTTCAACACGTAAAAACTCTTCAGGTATGTGATTATTCATTCTAGGCGGTTGGGCCACAATTAAAAAAGGTATTTTCGCCTGATCGAATTTATCCAGTGTTGTCGAAAGCAATTGGGTAAAATCACTTTTAGCTAATTCAGGATTTCTAATATGCTCAGCACCTTGTTGACCCACAATTCCCCAGTTAAGATAGTTACTAAACGCGCCAACCAAAACAACTAAATCGTATTTATTACTAATGATATGTTCGAATATCTGTCGATTAATTCTTAAACATGATTTTGATAGATCAGTTCTTTTAATATTTAAAACAGGAGGACAACCACTATTGTTTGCAAATATGACACTTTGCTGCTGAGAAAACTTAGTAAGAACAGGCATAAAAGCACTCCCATGACTATCCCCCCAAACGAAAACCTTTTTATTTTTTGTATTTCCGTTTTCAGATAACTGGCAAGAATAGAATTCCCCTTTCCTTCTCACTTTTTCAAAACACTGCTCTCTATTAGCAGAAGGAGCAATAGCTTCTTGATATGTTGCGTCAATCTGTCCATTAGGGTCGACAATAAAACTGTTACCTGCAACATACAGAAAAACACTTAATATACCAATTGAGATAAAACTTCCACTAGCATATACCATAAGTTTTTTATCGGGAAACATATTTTTATTTCTGAATGGGTTTTCAATATATTTGTAAGTGAAGGCAGAAAAGACTATTGATATAACAATTACAAATATGTCAATAATAACTGTTGATGCATTGCCTGTGATCCAGTTTTTAATCACCATCAGCGGCCAATGCCACAAATATAAAGAATAAGATATTAAGCCAATATACACAGCAACGCGTGAATTAAGTAATGTGCTAGACCAGTTTTTACTCCCCGCAGAAAACATAACTAATGCGGTACCTAAGCAAGGTATTAATGCATTGTAAGATGGGAACTGAGTATATTTATCGAATAAAAAGACAGGTAGCACAACAAGAAAAAGTCCAATTTCTTGCAAGTATTTAGTTTTTCTTAAATCATGTTGAGGCCAGTAATAAACGAACATAGCAGCTAAGGAGCCAACACCCAACTCATACATGCGAGGGGGGAGCAAATAAAAGGCTGCAAAAGACTCTCTAGAAGGTGCATAAATTACAGCAACTACTAGTGATGCCATAATACCAAGAAAAACCAACACAATTTTTTGACGATAATTTTGTGTGATTTTAAAAATAAGGACTAATAAGAAAGGAAATATTAAATAAAACTGCTCTTCAACACTTAGACTCCAAGTATGTAGTAAAGGGTTAATCTCGACATTTCCTCCGAAGTAGCCTCCTCCCTCTTTCCAGAAATACATATTTGAGAAAAAGAACAAAGATGAAAATGCTGCAGCTGAAACATCTTTAAAATAATCCACGGGGTATATAAAGATAAATGATAACAATACGAAGATGTAAATCAATATTGCCATTGGCATTAAACGTCTTATCCGACGTTTAAAGAAGTGAATATAGCTAAACTGCTTATTATCAATATCTTTCAAAAGAATTGAGGTAATTAAAAAACCACTAATAGTAAAAAAAACATCTACACCGACATAACCACCAGAAAAAAATTCAAATCCTGAATGAAATAATAGAACGGGGATAATCGCGAATGCTCTAAGACCATCAATATCTGTACGGTGTTTCATTATATTTCTATTGTGGTTAACGCTCATTGTTAAGTTATACCCTATAATCCTGAATAAGTTTAGTTTACTGCTTGTACTTTTCTGTTGACAGATATGATCAAAATAAGTTGAAATGTGAAATAAAACTTTCAAAGGCTATATCGATATCCCTTCAGTCGATTGACCTTATATTTATTATCATAATTAATCTAATGTTATAAACTTTTAGTATTTGTGTAAGTGTTGCAATATAGGCTATCGCTTACCTTCGATTGAAACTTCGAATATTCACTGACGATATTCTATTCATTAAGCTATATTTCACCAAGCATAGCTGTTGCTGATTGACTGCATTATAGTGATATATTATGTTCAACAAAAAAATCAAGCCTTTCGGTATGAGTAAAGTGTTATTCCTCCTAAATCTGCATAATCGTATTTTTTTGTGTCTAACCTAAAACCTAATGGATATTCAGAAATGATTGGCATTGACGTTAAACTTTCCTTGAGTATGCCTAAATGTATATTTTTAAAATAAATAAAGTTAGTGTGTATTGTTGGCTGTTTCAATATCCCCCCAAAAAAATAATGATTTTTGATGAAAGTAATTAAGTTAGGTTCACTTTTGAGATATTTGTAATTTATCTCTCAGGTCCATACCTGGTTTCTCGATAAATTTATACAATATTTCTGACAAAAGCATGGTGATTATAAATGCTGTTAATAAATATACAACAAATGGCACACCATTGATTAACCTTTTTACTAATGCTAAAGCTTCAGGATGCAGTAGGTACATAGCATAGGAGCGTGTTGCAATATAGTTTGCACCTGGTACATACAAATTAGTAAGCCACTTATTATTAGAATTTGCAAAAATCACCCATGAACCAAACATTAAGGCTAATATAAGTTTGCTAGGATCTACTATACCTAATTCAGGATGCCAACGATTATAAAAATAGAACAAATAAATGAAAAGAGTTATAGCAGCGAAATAATGAGCATTACCCAATAACCACTCCCATGCTTTATCGTAAGAGTATCGAATATTAGCTAATAATACGCCCATAATACAACCATCCCAGCGAACATGAGTTTCACTAGTGTGCTCATACCACCCCAAAATACGGAAAGTTTCAGGAAGAAGTAATAAAACAACTAAAATAATAGTGCGATTAACAGCTTTAAATGAAGCTAACAAACATAATAAAGGTGCTATTGCTAAGTAGAATTGCTCTTCAACTGATAGTGACCAACTAATGGAGAAGAACTCTAATGGGTTATGGTAGTTTTGAATAAATACTAAATACTCCCATGGGAAACTTACGTTATCTTTTGTTAAATACCGCTGAGCAATAGAGACAAATAACACCGCATAATAAGCAGGCAATGTGCGCATCCAACGTCTAGTCCAGAATTTTTTTATATTAATTGTTTTAGTTCTCTGAAGCTCTTTAAATAGCTGGCCTCCCAATAACCAACCCGATAATACAAAAAACAAATCTACACCGGTCCCCCCAAATTGAAGAGGCGCCAAATTTGACGGTGAACCATAACTTAAAACACTGTGCCCAACTATTACAAGTAGGATAGCAGCAGCTCTAAGTACATCCATGGACATTATGCGATAATTCATTTATTTCTCTATAGAAAGTGTTTAATGTTGAACAGGTTTCTGAGCGATATACTTTTCTAATATATCTTCTAGATTTCCATCTGTATTATTTTGCTCTAAAGTTGCTTCTCCGCCATTTCGGCTGGAGATAGATTTATTTGTTAGATTCCTTTTAATTAATGCATTTTTAGTTAAAGGGAATCTATATTCAATAGCTCGACTGTAACTATGCCCAAGCCAAATGTTATTATCCATTATAATTGTATTAGGACTACGTTCAATTACGATGCCTGTATCAGCGAATGGGTCATTATTATCAGTATGTATAATAGTATTGTTTCTAATTTCCCCACCTAAATTTGAATACACTAAATTATGGTGTTTCAACTCTAAACCAAACCCTATTCCTCTGTCTGAATCTTCTATCAGGTTATTTTCGATAATGTTATTATGCGTATTATTCCAAAAGTGAATCGCATGTTCAGCGACTTGAACACTTGGACTAGCAATATCTTTAAACTTATTCCCTCTAACCAACCAACCATTAGCACCATGTGCATCGATACCGCCAATATAATAATTTGGCCCAATACCAGCAGTATATTTAAAGGTACAATTTTCAATTAAACCAAAATCAGAAGATGTTTCTGGTTCGTTCTCCATATCATAACTCACCTTAATCATTTGTTGATAAGCATCAAGTAAGATACAGTCCCTGATGACTGGGTTATCGGCATCGTATTCACCCGCAACCTGAATCAGGTGATGTCCTGATTTTTGCAATGTAATACCACTCAAAACGAAATATTTTCCAATAACACGAATCAAATTTTTAACCTTGCTTCTTTTCGACATACCCGTACCTTGAATGATTACATCTTCTGGTCTTCCTGTGGAGGATCTTAGAATGATATTATCAGCCCTGATATCAAGAGTACGCTTTAAAGTATATATTCCGGGCTCTAAACTAATTAAAGTTCCCCCTTCCCTATTAGCAATTGCAATAGCTTTTACTAATTCAGAAACAGTCCTAACTGTCACCTCATTACCTAATTTAGGGAAATTGTATTCTAAATTGATATAGGGATTATTCGCCGTAAGGAAGTTAGGAGCCATTTTTTCCGGTAAAGTTTCTTCACGCGTAATTAGTATATCTAAAGCTTTATTAAAAATATCTTGCGGAGACACACTTTTCGATTTAACAAAAAACAAACCAATAATGAGTATAGGCGCGACACCAAGACTAAAGCCGACACCTGTATAAAAACCTCTTTTTATGTAATTAAAAGCTGTAGAATGTTGCTCTGGCATATTTATCGTCTCATTTTGATTATTCTTGCTGGATTACCTGCTACAACAGCATAGTCAGGTATGTCTTTAACAACAACCGTACCTGCGGCAACGATACAATGTTTGCCGATATTAGCCATCACAAGAGAGCCATTACCAAGCCATGAATCTTCACCTATTACAATTTTTTTATATGTGCCTCCTTGTTGCTGGATTGGTGTATCTAAATCCGAGAAATCATGCTGTCCACTACCACTCATAATATGAACACCACTGCCCAATAAACAGTGTTTTTCAATATGACATTTGCCAATATTACATTGAGGACCAATATAAACCCCCTCTTCAATAGTAATATCTTGTTGGGAGAATATTGTCGCAAACGATATAACACTGACAGGATGACAATAGGAAACAGAATATTTATAAAAACCAACTCTGAGGTAGTTACCTATTTTTCCTGGTATCAAACTTAAAAACTGTGAACAAGCTGCTAGCACAGTATCTTTATTCGCCACTATTGAAAGAGTCAAATAAAATAGCGTTATGGGGGATACAATCAAACTACATATTGCAAAAAAGCACTTTTTAATAAATATTTTCATGATCTTGCGATTTTATTTTGTCTAATAAAAAGAAAAAGTGATAAGAGTACCATTAATATTGGAAGCGGCCATTTAAGTGCATATGATAGGTATTCAAAATAATATTTTTTTGTAATAAAGTGCTCTACATCTTCCCAACGTTTGTATTTATTATTATATATTTTGTGTAACTTGGCTAAATCACTTTCTGTGTAACCTGCATTGGAATAAAAATCGTTCACAATGCTCACATTGTTTTGAATGTCGTCTGGTGAGTATGGGATTGTTATACCAAAATCAGGATCTTGAACAAACTCAGTCCCATCTTTGAAGTTGACTCCCACTACGATATGACTAGGAAAGTTAATAATGTTATGTTGGATACCTTCTATCTCTAGTAGTTGAGACATTATCATAGAAGCATCACCACATATGCCAATACCGCGTTTCAAACTTCTTTTGTAATCGGCAAAATGATAACGTTCAAATTCAGGAATATTCGAGACTTTCCCCATAAAATATAAAAAGTAGTTTTCCCAAATAGGTATTAGTTGATTAAACTTTGTATTATCAAAAGAAACCCAGTGTATATGACTAAGCCCTTTGGAGATTACATGACTTAACCTTGAAGTATAATCTTTTTCACTTTCACCTACATTTCTAGCTAAAGCTCTTAATGTTTTTTCATATTCTACAGCAATATCGCCCTCAAATCTTAAATCTCCTGCTGAGAAGTGTTCAGGCCTAATATCCTGAAATAAACCATAAACATTTACAGTAGTTAAACTAAAACCCAATATGAATATGAATAATTTACAACGCACTAAAAATCTCATATAAAATCTCATTAATATTATGTATTATGATGATTGATCGTCATCATTAGCTTTCAATATAAAAATATTATATGCACAAGCGGTATACAATATAATCCAATAAAGAGCCTCCGCTCTAAATCTATTGATAAATGTAGCTGCAACTATAAAACCTATTAACATTGCCTCTATCGCAATAATTTTATAATAATTTTTAAAGTCCCCTTTTTTTACTAACGCTTTTTTACATGCTTTAGTCGAAAAGAACGTAGCTGAAAGTAGACCAATTAAACAAATCAAGCCATAATACCCTAGCTCGGTTAGTGCTTCAAACCAGGTAGAATGAACAGTGCGGTTACGGCCTCTTCCGCCAACATCTACTTCCTCAGGAATATATAGTGGAGCATAATAATTAAAACCATGTGCACCAAGACCTGCAGGGTAATCTTTTGTCATTTCCCAAGCAGAGCTCCAAAATATGGTACGAGTAGAGCCACTTTGCTTTTCAACATCAACCTTAGTTTCAGTCATAGTATATAAGCGGTCCATAAAAGTATCGTCGGCTAAATATACCACACCTGATAAACCTACAGTCGTAATAACAACTGCAGTCATTTTTTGAAAACCTACTTTATGCTTAGAAAAGTACATATAAAGCATAAAATAACCAACACTAGCAACAACAGCTAAAAAAGATCCTCTACTGTTAATCAGTACTATCGCGTTGGCGACAAATACACCACCAATAATAAAAATTACCTTTTGCCATTTCGCCTTAGAAATCCAAAAATAATATAGAAGCATAACAATACTAGGAGCGATTAATGCTGCGATTCCATTCGCTTCAGTGGCATCTACAGTCCCAATTCCTTCAACTCTTGTCCCACTATTCCGACCAGTTTGGAATGTGACAAATCCAAGATACCAGCATCCAAACAAATATCCCCATATGGCATAGTCCAACTTAGCTATTGTATCGATAAGTTTATAAGCGATAGAAATAATGATGACCAATTTAAAAAATGAGGTGAGCGCATTATGATGATGTTCAGGTAACACCGCCCAAAATGAAGTCAAACCATACCCTAACAATATAAAGTAAACCCACTTCATTTGCGGAGGAGAAAAAATAGGGTTTTTCTTTGACTCTTTAAAACTATAAATCAAACCGATAAACATTAATATTACCGTATAAAAAGAAAAGCTGATGTTAGGTAACATACTCCCCCAATGTCTATTTTCAGGGTACATAAAATAGATAACTTCATACAAAACAAAAGCAAAAGCTGGCGTACTCACAAAGGTTAAGAAGACCCCCGCAATACAACAAACTAAAAATAACAATAAATTTAACATCGATTTTCTCAATTCCTACACGTATGGCTTTTTAAAGTAACTAATCTATATCAAAAAAATATTCAGGGTTTAAAACAAATTCATAAAGTAGGTCTTTTATCCATTGGCAAAATTTTTCACGACGTTCGTTATTTCCCCATTTACCTAACCTAAAAAGTAAATGATACAAATACAATGAGGGTAGGATTTTTTTCAGCTCATCATTTGAATATCCGCAAGTTGAAATACAATCAAAGACTATCGATTTAAGTGTTGATGTATCACTTTCAGGTTTTATCAAATAAAAGGAGAGTGCAAGTGAGATCTCATCTTGTAGGGGGACTGACGTTTGGCCGAACTCTTCTAAATCTATAATGTATGCTCTATCTTTATCAAATAAAAGGTTATTTATGCAATAGTCACAATGTTGAAATGTACCATTAAGCTCGGTAGTATCATTCAAAATTTCACTCAGTTTATTCACAAGAGATTCAACTTCTGGAATAAAGTGCTTATTATATTGTTGTGTTTCCAAAAATTGAGTTTTCAACTCAGAGGCTAAATCGATGGTTTTACACCATTTATCTTCTTTTCTGATTGAAGTTGTGAAATGACTCAAAGATTTCTTTGCTTTTATTTTTATGTCTAACCAGGCTACATCATTTTCTAGTGCTGATACTAACTGAAACCAAGGTTTCCCATTAAGGCCAGACTCTACAAAATAATAAACACTGTCTATTTTTGTTATACCGTATGGTTTTGCAACAGATTCAGCTAATACACGATAAAGCTCGTTTCTGAGTTTTAAAGTCTCTAAGTATTCATCCCCCTTGAGTTCATGTATTACAAAACTTGGTGTACTTTCATTAATAAAAACTAAATATACAGGGTTACTTGTGGTGATTGAAAGAAAACTAACATCATTTATGTCAAATTCAATAGGTAGATATTCGG
>Ga0209395_1006974_pt1 | contig 12005 bp, 10 predicted proteins | sample GOMGulsemesocosm_3_FD_184635 | JGI IMG/M metagenome (GOLD analysis project Ga0209395, IMG submission 184635) | Methane-oxidizing microbial communities from mesocosms in the Gulf of Mexico - GOM9D Gulf of Mexico (SPAdes) (version 2) | ecosystem: Environmental > Aquatic > Marine > Cold seeps... | reverse complement strand
GTCATTGCTTTAACAGCTTATACTCTTGATAGCTGTGCCCTTTAGCATTAATTACTTTACCTTGTTTATCAAACTCTATAGTTGCATATGCCTCACATACTGTATCGCAATTTCCACCACCATATAATGATATTAATACATGATTATCTGATAAACATTTAACAGGCTTGACAATATACACTCTATTTTCAGCTAGTTTTTCATAACCTTTTAAATTTTCTTTTACTCCTACAATTTCGTTACGTGCCAATTTAGATGTGTATTGCAGTTTATGACCAATATAATTTCCACCTGCATGGCCAATGCTCAGTTCTTTCGGAATTTGACTATGATGTAAATGTGAAGGCAGTCTTAAAGTTTCTGCATGAACTGTAAAATTATCACACTTTAGCTTAGTTTCTGTCTTAATAACCTGATAAGCAGTGCCATCAATCTTAACCTCTTGAGCTGCTATATTAGTGCTAAATAACATACTAAAAATCACATATACAAGCTTCACAAAGTTTCCTCTACTTTTGTTTTAGATTTTAAATCATACCTTTATTACAATAAGTCGCTTTTTCAAAATCACTGACATTCATTGCAATATTTGAAACTTGTGGAAACATCTCACTCAATTTAGTCACTATCGCATTTGATAGCTTTGCCTTTTGTTCTGTTGTTCTCCCTTGCATAATATGAGAAAACACATGAATAAATTCTTGTTTTTGATTACCAACTAAATAAGTTGTAAAAGGGTTCACTCTGATTTTTATGTCATTTTCTTCAAATAACCCAGATTCATTCGCTACCGTATGAAGCTGAGTTAATATTTCTACTTCACTATTAATTAATAAAACTTCTTTTGAACAATCAACAACAAAATGCGGCACACATATTCCTTACAAAAAACACTAGATTTTTTAAATTGTATTTACAATAACATAAAGTTTTTTATTGATTAAATTCAATATGTAACAAAATTAATCTTTCATTGGCAGCCAATATCGTAAGATGTCAATATCACACCAATTACCACCAACTAATTTTTGTATATGTTTTAAAGAAACTTGATGGTGCTTTATTCTAAATCGACCATTAATACCATTGTCATCTTCAAATGAAATATCTATAGAAAAAGTATTATTTTTAGTCGGCCAAATAGATAGTACAGTGCCATTTTCCGTTGCTAGAGTGAGCCGTGGGTTATCTGAATCTATTTCATGAGATTTTATGGTTCTTGGATTATTTGCATAATCATTTAAAACATTTAATGCGTCATCTGCATTTGATATTTCATCTGAAATAGAGGTAGCACATACTTGTGAATACGGTTTCATATTTATAAAGCCTAAAAGGGTAAAAATAGATAAGATTTAAATTGTTTTTATTTTAGCTAAAATACACTCATCAAAAAAACGCCCATTTTTATATGAGGCATTTTTAAGTAATCCCTCATGTACAAAGTCATTATTTTCCAACACTCTAATGGAGGCTTTATTTTCATTAACAACAGATACAAATAAGCGCACAAGCTCAGTTTCATTAAATAAAAATTCAGAGAACATTTTAACAGCAGCAGTTGCAATACCTTGTCCCCAGTATTCTTTTCCTATCCAGTAACCTAATTCTGCACTTCGATCATATTCAAAATCTCCTAAGGTTGCAGATATACAGCCTACAAAAGTGCCTTTATGCTCTATGGCTTTTATATATTGAGTTTTACTTCCAGCATCAATCCACCATAATGCATCAATCAATGTATATGGATTTGGAATAGCAGAGGTAATATATTGAGTTACTTCGTTATTATTCAAATAACTTATTAATAAGTCAGTATCTGAGTCTTTAAAATGTCTTAGATTAATCATTACTTGAGAAGTTTGTAATTTAAGGGAAATCCCTTAGATTATAAGCCAATAACTCATTGTCATACATAAATAACTTTTATAAATAACAAATATAATAAGGCAAACCTAGCGCCATATTCCTACCAAAAATAGCTTATTTTTGAGTTTTTCACTTAGTTCATATCAACTTTAGCAGCTGAACCTGAAAACTTAGCTAACCAATTATCAAGTCTATTGGGTTTTAACCCTCTATCTTCTGCCCTTTCTTTACGACGAATACCGTTACGAACAATAAATGCACCTGGCGTTCTAAATGGTTCAGGTGGAAATGAAGCTAATTGATTATCAACCATAGGGTGATGAGACCACTTATCTGTTTTATCTAACACTAGTGATGATAATATTTTACCGCCAAGATAAGACTGCACGATGCCATTGCCCGAATACCCAGCGCCATAAAATATATTTTTCGTTGTAGGCATTACACCAAAAAATGGAAAACCAGTGACACTGCGATCAGACGGCCCAGTCCAAGTACGTTCAATTTCAAATTGATGGTTTTGAAAAAAATGTGTCAGTGAGTTATCTAATATAGATTTATAATCGCTTTCTTTATCAAATTTATCTGTCACTTTATTATTAAAGCTAAAATGATTTCCACCCTTACCTAGCATTAACCGACCATCTTGTGTGGTACGGTAATAATTAACAAATATACGGGAGTCGATCACCGGAGCGCCATGGTCTAGTCCTAACGCTTTTAATTTTTGCGGCATAGGTTTCGTTATTACCATGTCTGAAGAGACTAAAACTACTTTATTGTTAAATTGCTTAAATAATTTTGGTAACCAAGCATTCACAGCGAGTATCACTTTATCCGCGACAACCTGACCACTGTCGGTGGTAACAGTGGAAGGCTGTCCTTCAAGCAAAGAAGTCATATTTGTATTTTCATAAACTTTAACGCCTAGCTTTTGTGCTACTCTTTTTAACCCCCTTACTAATTTGGCTGGCTGAATACTACCTGCTGCTTGCGTAAAAGCAGCTTGTAAGTTGGCACTTGAACCTGTTTTATTTTGCAACTGACTGTCATCTACATCTTGCCATTGGTTTATTCCATGCAAATCTAGGTGTGACATAACAGGAGCCAGTGCATTTAACTGTGCCCTATTTGAAGCTGTGTAAAAAGCACCGTCTAAACGTAATTCGCACTCTATATCATGGGTTTTACAAAACGTTTGAATATCATAAACCGCTTGCTCAGATTGTTTAACTAACTTAACCGCATTAGCAGTACCAAAGAATTTTTCTAAGCTTAAAAACTTTGTTGACCAAGTTAGCATGGCACCGCCATTTCTACCTGACGCACCTTGACCACATAGTCCTTTATCAATCACAACGACGTTGTGTTCTGGTGCTTGCTGCTTTATTTGAATTGCAGACCATAGACCGGTAAAACCACCTCCAATAATACATACGTCAGCGGTTATGTTAGCTTTTAACTCAACTGCAGATTCGAGATCTGCAGCTGAAATTACTTGATCAAACCAAAAAGGCACAAAGCGCATTATGGGCGCTCTCCTCTGACTAATCTGGCATTGATTTCATTTAACACGGGTACTATGTCAGCAAGAGAGTCAATTACAAAGTGTGCGCCTGCTGTACTCAACTCTTGATATGCTTTTTCTTTCAATAATGACTGTTCTGCCAAAGAGCAGTTTTGCCATTCTTGATCGGTTAAGCCAACAGCGTTACCACTGAGTGCAACCCCAACAGTCCACATGCCTGCATTTAATCCTTCAGCTATCCCAGGGGCAGAATCATCCACTTTTACACATTGAGCCACTTTATTTATTGCCAGTCGATTTACATTCTCTAATGCCATCCATGGACCTGGACGAGAGCCTGCGGCTAGCTCATCACTTGCAACACATGCATCAGGTTTATAGCCATATTCAGCCGCTGCAATTTGTAAAATATCCATGACTTGTTTTGGATAACCGGAGCAACTACCAATTTTTAACCCTTGCTGTTGTAGTTTAGTGATAACTGGCAATACACCTGAAATCGGTGCGGCATGAGCTGCCACTTTTTGTTTTTGCAAAGGCATAAAAGTCTCGTATATATGATCAATATCCGCTGTTTGCATACATTGGCCAAACTGTGTTTGCCAACGTTTATTTACATCGGGCAGTAAACCTAAGGTTTTAATGTGATCCCACTTTCCCATACCCATAGGAGCGCGAGCTTCGGCTAAACTAATATCAAAGTTGAATGCTTGTTTAAATGCTTCTACAAAAATTGTTGTAGGTGCAACGGAACCATGATCAACCACAGTACCAGCCCAATCTAGAATAAGTGCTTCAATTTTATTGTTCATTTTTAAATTCCTAATTTATTAAGTTTTGAGATTAAGCAACAGATAATGATGCCGATTTGGTATCACTTATTTGACTATTTTTGTTTTGGACCAGTACACGATGAAAATACAACAAAGAACTGACAACCAATATGGCTGCTATTACCGATACTGCATAAATGGTATGAATAAAGAAGTTAAGCCAACTGATCTCAGGCGTTGCAAAAGTGCGATATAACAAAATGCTCACGCTACCTATGTAACCTGCGGAGTCAGCTAAGTAGAGCAAGAACCCTGCATTAGCAGTTGCACCAACGGCAGAAATCATGCGATCAAATAAAAAACAATTATATGGAATGTAAGCGATATATAGTCCCGCACCTAGCCATACCATCCACGTTTTAGCGTCTATTAAATTCGCTTCAAAAGCTAATGTGATACCACATAAAAGTGTAATGCCAAACAATATGAAACCATGGTTACTGTAAAAAGCTGTTTTATTATTTCGAATCAAAACCATTGCACCCAGTGCAACTAACACGATAAAAGCGATACGAATACCAGCGTAAGCAAAAATAGCAGGCTCTTGACCATAACCAAGTGCTTGCCAAATTTCCGCAGAAAAGTTATCTCTAAAATCTCTTAAACCGGTAAAAAGCAGAAAACTTAAAATTAAACAGCAAATCCCAAACGCATACTTTTTAAAAAAAGCCCATCTTTGCTGACCATTCATAGGTGCTCTGTGCTGTCTTGCTAATTCATCATCATTATTTGGTGCTGGTAATAAACATAAACACCAAACACTAAAAAGTAATAAAGGTAAAAATATGGCGCCTGTTGCTGCAGGCATCCAAAGTTCTGTGATGCCAACAGACTCTAACAGCCATTTTCCTACGGTTCTAACAATGCCCGGTGCCAAAATAAAAGTTAAGCTTAACACTGCACCTAGCATTTCAGTGGTTCTTCGACCTTCTAAAAAGCTAAATACCACCCCCCATACCATGCCAAGTGCTAAGCCATTAAAAAACAGCCATACAATATTGAAACCTATGGGAGTGATCGCAAATAGTATTAATGCTAATTCTGCAGCTAAGATCATAGCTAAAATAGCTTTACCACGATTTGTATGTTGCATTTCAGCAATGACTTTAACGCCTATAAATTTAGCTAATAAATAGCCTAAAACTTGCGCTAAAATCAAAGCAACTTTATAACTGATCACCGCTTGAAACTCAGTAACAGATTCATAAGTTGATGCTGTAAAAGGTTTACGAAATGCATACATACTAAAATAAGTCATAAAAGCACTTACACCAGCAAATAATACAAAACCAAACCCTTGTGCTTGGTGTAACCATTTAGGTGAAATCTTATTCATTCTTCTTTACCTATTTAACCAGGTTGAGGTTAATTAACATCACTCTGAGAAAGCACATAAGATGTTGTTTATGTGCTCTGCCAACTGCCAATTTTGGGTTTGAATTAAAATGAATAAGTAACACCTAACATGCCACGAACACCGTAATACTCTACTTGTAATGGACGGTCTTCATTACCTAAGTAGTATTTTAAAGGTTCGTTGGTTAAGTTATTTAATTCGAGAAACACCATCGCGTTTTCAGATAAGAAATAAGAGGCACTAAAGTCAACACTTGTATTATCACCGTAAAAACTATCTGACTGCTGCTCTGAACCATGCTCTTGAATATATTCTCCTTTATGGTTAATCGCTAAACGGGCGGTAAAGTCATTGTTATCAAAATAAACAGTGAAGTTATAAAGATTATCTGCTTGACGTGGAATACTGACTTTATCATCACGATCTGGTATCGACATTTGGGAATCCATTAAGGTCACATTTGCCATAATGCCAAAGTATTCAAGCTCATTAGCTAAAAAGCCTAAATCACGATTGAATGTCATTTCGACCCCACCTAACCAAGCACTAGCACCATTTTCTGGGCGCACAATATTCACACCTTGCTGTGATTTATAGTTACCAATACTTGATGCTTGAAAAATAGGATCTTGAATGTCTTTATAAAATACGCCAGCCGAAACTACACCGACACCATCAAAGAAATGTTCCACCATTAAATCCAGGTTATTTGAATAAGTGGGATCTAACTCTGGATTACCAGATTTAAGTTGATTATCAGCTTCTGAGTAAGTTGCGCCCGGTGATAAAGCTCCAAAGTCAGGTCGTGCAAAGCTGCGGGTCAGTGCTAAACGATAATTTGTATAATCATCACTTGAATATTTTATATGTAATGCGGGTAATACAGACAAATAATCGTTACTTTGCTCAGTCGCAACTACTTTATTTTCATCTGTTAAATAGGTATAACCACTTACCTTAGTATCAGTTTGTGTTAAACGTAAGCCTGATAACAACTCCCAATTATCTCCATACTGATAAGTTGCCATACCATAAACTGATGTATGGCTTTCATTAACATCAAAGTTTCGCCCTAAAGCACCGCCATTTTCAATTAAAGCCGACTCTGATTTATCTAATATAAAGTTTTGTTTATTTTCATTCCAAAAATCAGCTAAGTCATTTGTATTAGCCACTTGAGAAAACTGGTTGTGATAATTGTTATTTAACTCATCTAAATAGTCATTTCGCCCAGGCTGATCGCTTAAATTAAAATCCGCTAATGTCGGTGTATCACCTTTGGTTTCATCCCAAGCGTAAAATTCATCGGCGTAACTTGCATTACGCTCTTTATCTCTAAATTTCACCCCAAACTTTACTTCTAATGATTCATCTAATTGATAAGCTAAGTTTGCTTGTGCAACTATTTTATCTTTTTCATTAACGGCTACTTTATAAAGCTCAACCCAAGAAAGTTTAGTTTGACTGGGATCCATACTAAAACCATTAGGTAAATGATTGCTGATATTGTTCCAAGGGTCTGTGCCACCATCTACGCTGTTATACGCATAATTTTTACCAGTACCACGATCTTCTAATCCTTCATAACCTACATTTTTTTGATCAAATCGAACAACAAAATAACTGTTATCATTGGCATTTGGCGTATTGCCATAACGAAATTCATTTTCGTAACTTGATAACTTCCAATCAAAGGTGGTATCAAAACCAAAGTAGTGCTCACCTTGGAGTTCAAAACCTGTCATTTGTGTGATCAGTTCATTACGAATATGCTGTACTTCTACTCTGTCTTTATCAAAGCGCATACGATGTTTATAATGGGTTTCATCATCAATTAAAGTGCCATACATAGCACTTGCACTGATTTTACCTTGTTCTAATTTGTACTCCATAGAGCCATTTAAACCATAGGTTTCGCGTGTTCCGGTATAGTCTCTTAATTCTAATCGGCGAATTCCTAAACCATCATTGCCGCGTCTTGGTTCATAGTTATCTGTGGCCCAATCACGCTTCCATGCTGTTGCATTAACTAAAAAGCCAAATTTATCATTTTCACTACGATCACCATATAAAACATTTGCCGAATAATTCCCACCGTCTGCTAATTGGTTTTTACCACCAGCAACACTGACTTTTAACATTTGAGAATCGGGTGCTTTTTTAGTAATGAAATTAACGTTGCCACCAATGGCATCCCCTTCCATATCTGGGGTGATCGCTTTAGATACCTCTACAAATTCAATTAATTCACTCGGGAAAAAATCAAATGCGGTTGCACGGCTAGTCGTTTCTTCTTCTGCGGTGGGTAATCTATCACCATTAATACTTGCAGAGCTCCACTGAGAAGGTAAACCACGTACAGCAACAAAACGACCTTCCCCTTGATCGCGCTCAATAGAGATACCCGGTATACGCTGTACAGCTTCTGCCGCATTGCGATCTGGTAATTTACCAATACCATCAGCAGAAATAACATTGATGATACGGTTAGCTTGTTTTTGACTATTCGCTGCAGCCATTTCACCGCGTTGAATTTGACCTAAAGCAACCACTTCTTCAATTTCTGAGTATTCACCACTTAAAGTTAAAATACCTAAGTCTTTTATGCCATCTTGAGTTATTTCGATATCAATAATCTTAGATTGATACCCTAAGTAACTAATTTCTATTTGATGTTTACCTAAAGGTAATTGATTCAGTTCAAAATGGCCTTGGTAATCTGTTGTTGTTGTAAATTTAGAACCTAAAACATGTATTTGTGCGCCACGTAAATTAGCGGTCGCATCCTTTATAACACCTTCTAATCTACTTTCTTGCGCTAATATTCCTTGACTTGAAAGCAAGATCACAGCAGCTGCAATTGCATTTAATTTTCTCATGTTGCTCATCCCTCAGTATTTTCGAATTCTGGTCTAGTCCAAAGTTGATGACAAAAATAATAGAATGTGAACATGACAAATCAGTGACGGTTTTATGAAAGATTTGGAAATTATCACCTAGGAGAAATGACATAAAACTGCAATAAAAACTTCATTTTAACTAGGCATACTAATATCAAAATATTACTGGTATAGACCAGATGGAGTTTTACAATGAATCAATACCTTTTATTAACACCCGGGCCACTGACTACTTCACCAACAGTTAAAGATGCGATGCAAAAAGACTGGTGTACGTGGGATGACGATTACAATAAACACGTAGTTCAAGAGATCAGACAAAAACTGGTTAAACTCGCTACAAAATCAGATGATTATACAAGTGTATTAATGCAAGGAAGTGGCACTTCAAGTGTAGAGTCTGTGATCGGCTCACTGATAAAGCCTAAAGATAAATTACTTGTTATTGATAATGGTGCATATGGCAAAAGAATTGCGCAGATAGCGCAATATCTCAATATTGAACACACGCTGCTAACCTTTAAAGAAACACAGAGCCCAGATTTATTACAAATACAAAATGTACTTGAACAAGACAATACAATTACGCATGTTGCTATGGTTCATTGTGAAACAACAACTGGTATTTTAAATCCTGTTGCTTCAATTGCAGAACTCGTAAAAAGCTATAATAAAACATTTATTCTAGATGCAATGAGCAGCTTTGGTGGCATAGATATGGATGTAAATGACTTAGGTATTGATATATTAATAAGTTCAGCCAATAAATGCATTCAAGGTGTACCTGGGTTTGGGTTTATCATTTTAAAAAAAGATATTATCGAAAACTCTAAAGGCATCGCCCGCTCTTTATCTTTAGATTTATACGATCAATGGCACACCATGGAACAACATAATGGAAAATGGCGTTTTACCTCGCCGACTCATGTTGTACGTGCTTTTTATCAAGCTCTGCTAGAGCTTGAACAAGAAGGCGGCATAACTGCTCGGCAATTACGTTATAGTAAAAACCAGAGCCTTCTAATATCGGGAATGGAAAGCTTAGGTTTTAATTGCTTAATCTCACCTGAGTATCAATCTCCTATCATTAATTGTTTTTATTCTCCAGTTCATCCTGATTATGATTTTTCGACTTTTTACCATAGTTTGAAACAACAAGGTTTTGTGATTTATCCTGGTAAGGTATCTGATGCAGATTGTTTTAGAATTGGCAATATTGGTGAAGTATATCCTGAAGATATATCAAGATTAATCGGTGTAATAAGTAAAAGCTGCTACTGGCTTAACTAATTCAACTTACATTTTTTTAATTAGCTCCACTATGCTTGTTGTTGGTATTAAACTTATATAAATTAAGTACCTTCAACGAGCATTTCAATTGCATCATGCAGCCAATATTCATAATTGTAATCAACTAATAAACCGTGTTCATCAAAACGTTTTCTAATGATTTTTAAACATGGTGCTCCGCTATTTTTTTCTAAAATATCCGAATCTTCATTAGATAATACAGTAACACAAATAACACACTGCTCTGAATTGATCTGTACATTATAATCCGTAGCCATTATATGAGTAATAGATTCAGATAAAGCTTTCCTTTCTAGGTTTTCAAAACGAGATTGCTGACAATAAATATCTTCAATCATAACTGGGCGCTCATCTAACAAACGTACCCGCTTTAAATGGTATAAAGATTCACCAGTAAAGATATTTTTCTCTTGGTTTTGAAAACTATCATCAATATCATTTAATATGCTGATCACTCGAGTTTTGGGAACAAAACCTTGCTCCACTGCCAACTTATTAAAATTGACTTTACTCGCAGGCTTCAATTTAAGTTTTGCTGGGGTAATAAACCAGCCTTTACGTTTTTGACTATAAATCAATCCTTCAGATTCCAACCGAAACAAAGCTTCTCTCACAGTGATACGAGTAGATTTAAATTGCTCTTGTAAAGTACGCTCAGAAGGTAGTTTAGTTGTCGCTTTAATTTTGTTATCGTTGATCAGTTGGTGGATATAATTACAAATTCTTTGATAAAGCAGCATAGTTAAAAATTATATAGGAAGATTGCCCTAGACTAGTGTTCTAATGTGACAAACAAAAGAAATGAAACATAGTTTTATTAATTAATTTTATAATTCAAACCAAACTCTAAGCTTCTACCCGGAAGTGGATTACCCAAATCACCATTAATCGAATAATAATCTTGACGATTCGTTAAGTTAGTCGCCTTTAAATACCAATTAAATTTATCAATGATTTTTGAAAGCGTTACATCAACTGATGCTATATGATCAACTTTTCCTGAAATATCAGTGTTGTAGTTTTGAATAACATTAATATTAAACCAAGGTAATTTCCCAGTAATAGCACCTTGAAATCTCAATTTTGCATTATCTATCGTAGCCTCTTTCGAAGCACTTGTTGGCGTTACATGATTAATAAAAGCAGACAGATGCCAATTTTCAGCTAACCGCCACTGTACCTCTAACTCTCCACCATAGACTGAATATGCTTGCAATGAGTTCATAAAAGCGTTTTTACTGACTAAATTATTATGTACATCAATAAAGTGAATGGGTTTACCATCTAACGCATTTTCTGTTTTATTATAAAAACCATTTAACTTAAGTAAAAATGAGGCATGGCTATAACTTACAGATAACTCTGTTGATTTAAATGTTTCTGCTTTTAACGAATCAGGCATTGTGTTTATGGCCTGCTCTGGTGCTAAGGCATTTTCTAAAATAAAAGACTTTGACTCATCATTCAGTAGATACTCTTTTAGCCCAGGAGAGCGTAATGCAGAACTGTAAGAACCTCTCACTACCCATTGTTTGTTTAATTGTTTAACTAAAGAAATTCGAGGTGAAATTTGGCTAAATTTATCAGTTAAATATTCACCTTTGTCATATCTTATACCTGCTGTTAAATATATGTCCCACCAATTGGTTAATAAATCAAAATATTGAAAATAAGCACTTTGGTAGAAGATATAATCAGATTTTTCTCGCGCTTGTTTTTCAGAATCAGCTAAGCTGTTATTAACATCAAATTCATCTATAAAATATCCGCCTAAATCTTGGCGTTTTTCATAAGACAAGCCAAAAATACTTGATTGCTTCTCGTCCATTTGCCAAATAACTTCTGCTTCTGCAAGTTTGGAATTTACATCTACTAAATAAGCACTGAAGGTAACTTCATCGCCAAAAACCACTTGTTCTCTAGCATTATTAGTTCCTACTCCCTGCTCTTGTGAATCGTTATTAATTAGTTTTAGTGTTGTTTTAAAATCATGATTAAAAATTTTTTGCCACTGAATATATGATATTTGTGTTTGCCATTTAATATCATTTTCTATATGGGAATAATCTCCATTCCAATGTTCCCCCAAACCACTTTGCCTATTTAATTCTATATATCCTCCCGTAAAATCACCCCAATTTTTAGTTTCGTATGCTTGCCTTGCATAAATAAAATCAGACTTTTGATCATCGTAGTACGTTTGAAGT
>Ga0209395_1006973_pt1 | contig 12005 bp, 9 predicted proteins | sample GOMGulsemesocosm_3_FD_184635 | JGI IMG/M metagenome (GOLD analysis project Ga0209395, IMG submission 184635) | Methane-oxidizing microbial communities from mesocosms in the Gulf of Mexico - GOM9D Gulf of Mexico (SPAdes) (version 2) | ecosystem: Environmental > Aquatic > Marine > Cold seeps... | reverse complement strand
AGTTATGTTAATAAATATTCCTGCCTTTAAATAAATGAAATAAAGCGTATAGTTATGAATGTAATTCATACTTGGTGTTCAGCATGTTTAGAAAGTTACCTCCTTTAAAGTCATTGTTAGCATTTTCTGCTGCTTCACGAAGCAATAGTTTTAGTAGTGCAGCGAAAGAGCTATACATAACGCAAAGTGCTGTTAGTCATCAGATTAAGAACTTAGAAGAGTTTCTTGGGCAAAAACTTTTTTACCGGGAAGGAAAAGTACTAAAGTTGTCGCCTGAAGGACAACTTTACTCACAAAAAGTAAATCAAAGTATTGAACAACTTATCTTTGCCACTCAAGAATTAATTGGTAGCCACGATAACGTTCTACAATTTGGTGTGAGTAGCACTTTTGCTATCCATCGTATAACACCTGAACTAAATGATCTTTATCAGCGTCATAAAGAGCTTGATGTTCGTTTACGAATGCTAAGTTGCAGCGATGTTATTACGGCATTAGATTTAGACGTTATATTATATGACCACCCCATTGAACACATTTCTTATGAATGCATTCAGTTGAAGAATGAAGTTTACTATCCTGTAGCTAGTGCAGAACTAGCAAAGAAACTAAGTACCTTCCCAACTGCATGGCAAAATGAAACGATACTAATTGATATAGAAACGGTTGATTTATGGCGAGATTGGTTTAAAAAACAGGGGCTTGAACTTGTTGAAAGCAATATTCAATACTTCCTACATTCTATCTTAATTTTGAAAACCGTTATTGCCGGGCAAGGTGTTGCTTTGTTAGGGGAAACATTAATACGTGATGAATTAAAAAGTGGAGAATTAGTTAAGTTGAGTAACATACCAATAATTTTTCCTGACGACGGGTTCTATTTTGCTTGGCATAAACGTCGTAAGAATGATCCTAACATTCGGCTACTTAAAAATTGGTTAGTGGGCTTATTGTAGTAAATTTATCGAGTTCACCGCTCTCTTTTATATATTAAATATCAACGTTTAAGTATGAATAGTATTCACGTAAGTTAAAATAGTTCATTGGTGGATTTCAGCTATTTCTCATAAAGTAAGGTTTTAGTTTTATGAGAAATATTTATGACAAATGCTTTATTAGTTACTGCCCATCCCTATGTTGAATCGTTCAATTTTGCTTTACGAACTCAAGCTATTGAATTACTGAATAAGTTCAATTGGCAAGTCAATACGTCTGATTTGTACCAGCAGGGGTTTAATCCTATTTTAAGCCCTGCTGACTTTCCGAGTATATCAGCATCGGTTCCTTTGAGTTTACCTAAACAACAAGAGATTGCTCATCAGGAAACACTGTTTAGTCATGATATTAATTGTGAGCAAGATAAACTATTAGAAGCCAATCTGGTAATTTTACAGTTTCCATTGTGGTGGGGAAGTTACCCTGCAATATTAAAAGGTTGGATTGAAAGGGTTATTAGTCGAGGGTATGGCTATGGTAGTAATAATTTATTGTCAGGGAAAAAAGTTTTACTATCAGTGACAACAGGTGGTGCCACTGGCAACGAAGAAATTGAATATTACCAAAAAAAAGTTCATGAGCTAGGTGTTGATGTTTTTTCTTATGCAAATATGGAGGTACTGGATCCAATCATTAATCATGGTCCAAGCCATAGCAACGAGAAAAAAAGACAAGATTTACTTGATAGCTCAAAACAGCAGCTAATATCATTGTTAGGTACTTAATTATTGGCAAGGGAAAGCAGTGACTGAACTCGGGGGGCTGTCATGAGGTTGGAGTTAAACCAATAGACATTAATGTTCGATTTACACAGGTTAACTGCCCCATGAAATTATGCCGACACAGTCTATCTTTTTATATTTTTAAGGCTATCACTTGCTACTTCCCTAGGAGAATAAAAGGTACTACACTGAACTTTTCTCACTATCGCTAGGCAAGTGTTTCCGTTGTATAAATATCATTTCTTACTGATGGCACACATACTCTTCTGGTTTATTTATGCTGCTATTGAACACATAAGCCATTTAATTTACGGTGAAAACCATTGGCAAGGGAGTTTATTCGCCTCTCTTTTTATGCTGATATCTACAGCATTGCTTGCGTTGCTATATAAGCTTGTAGAGAACAAAGCTGCTAGCTTAAAGTATCCTTTACTGCTTTTGGTCGGGTTATTGGTATTAGTTGTTTGGCATAATTTGACCAGTATTTTACACGCTCACACAACACTTGAAGAATTACTACAAGCGCCGTTATCAGTCTGGTTATCAGGCAGCTCCTACCGTGTATTATTGATTTTTGCATGGGCTGGCCTATTTGCTAGTGCCTATACATATCTTGAGAAAAAAGCCCAAGAGCAAGAGATATCAAAAGCAAAAAGTGCGATGAAAGAAGCACAACTACAACAACTCATGACTCAGCTGAATCCACATTTCTTATTTAATGTATTGAACTCAGTTGATGTAGCCATTTTAGAGAAAGACAATGAAACAGCACATCAAATGGTGGTAAAACTGAGCCAATTGTTACGTGCTACCCTAGAGCATAAGTTCACTAACAAAGTACAATTAGAGCAAGAAATCACATTTCTTAAGCACTTTGTTGAAATTGAGCAACAGCGTTTTAAACAGAAAATAAGACTTAACTATCAAATTCAGTCAGAAGCTCTTTTGACCTTTTTACCACCTTTGATTTTGCAGCCTTTAATGGAAAATGCCATTAAATTTAGCTGGCATTTAGGAGCTGATTGTAATATTGATTTAGTTGCGAATATTAAAAATACACAACTTTATATTCAGATCAGTAATCAGTTTAATGAAAAGCAATCATTAAAGAATGAGGGGACAAATACAGGGCTTGAAAATGTAAAAAGTCGACTGGAGTTATTGTATGGCGATGAAGCGACACTGACGACAACAAAGCACACTAATAGCTTTACAGTTAAGTTGTTAATTCCATTAGAGGTTGCCGCATGACAATTAAATGTTGGATTATTGACGACGAGCCCGCTGCCCATAAAGGTATTTTGATTGCGCTTAAAGCGCATGTCGACTTTGAGGTGGTTTATCATGGCTACAGTGTTGAACAAGCTTCACTTGAGCCGTTAGTAAAACCTGATATGGTTTTCTTAGATATCGAAATGCCGATGAAAAATGGCTTTGAATTGCTTAAGCTGTGGCCAGAATCTTTACCTCATATTGTATTTATAACAGCTTACAGCCAGTATGCAGTTACTGCATTTAATAACAATGCGTTAGATTATCTATTAAAACCTCTTGATCAAGCCCGCTTTGATATCATGATCAATAAAGTTAGGCAGCGCATTAATGAACAAAAGTTAATGTTAAAACAAAGCGCAGTTGAAGACTTTTACAATCAAATTCAACGACAAGAATCGCTGTTAGAATTAAGTGTTAAAACGAATGATGGCTTATATCGTATTAAGCAAAAAGATATCATTTACATTGAGTCGGTCAGTAGTCATCTTGCCTTTCACTATGGCGATAAAGTTTTGTTGTCTAGGGATTCTTTTAAGCGCTTAGTCTTAGAATTAGATCCTAAATTTTTCTTTCGTATTCATAAATCTAATATAGTTAACTCGAACCATGTTATTAAGGCTGAAAAGGGACGTTTTGGTGATGGCATATTAAAAATGAGCAATCAACATCAAGTTAAAATGAGTCGGCGTTATAATCAAATTTTGCAGAAATTATGTAAAAATTAACCGACATGCTGCCGTTTAGTGTAAATTTATAGCCGCTTACTTCCTTTGAATTTATTAGCTGACAAGGCTATGGCACTCTGCTCTCAATATCAATTTGAGGAAGTAGTGTCATGTATTCATCCCCCCTAAAAAACATAAAATTCCGGTTTAAACAACAAGTGATTATGTCATTTGAGTCAATCAGTCTAACTATTGTAAACAGCTTAATTTTTTTGTTAATTTTTATAAGCCCACAACAAGCATTAGCAGCAATAGCAAAGGAAGAAGTTATTGCTAAGCTTGCATCCGCTTATGATGCAAAAGCCCTTATAAATATAAACGCTATAACAATAGTTGATTATCGTAAAAATGTGTTTTCTAAGCAAAGATCGCCAGATGCCATACCTGACTTATGGCGCTTTAATGAAGAGCTGACCATAGACTTTGCAAATAAAAAAAAGGCATTGGTATCCTGGCGTGTTAATAGCACCAATAAAGATTTAGAAAAGTATATAGTTGATGAAAAGTCAGGTCGAGTTTACGACATACTACATGGAAGATATAGCGACGATGATTGGTATAACTTTTCTAATACGGGTGGGGCAGTTGAGCGCAGCAGTGATACGCTAATCGCTAAAAAACTACTTTCAGCAAGTAGCAAATTTCGAGTCATTGACGAAGTACAATATCAAGGTCAATTACACTATCAAATCGCCTTTGTAGTCTCAGGTAAAAGTGAGTCACATATCTATATCAACAAGCTATCAGGGGTGATTAATAAAGTCTCCCGCACCCACCCAACACTAGGCACACTAACCTATCTATTTTCAAATCATAGTAAGGTTGACAACATCACCTTTGCACGAGACATGAACTTTTCAGTAGGTGATAATCCGCGTACTATTTCGACTTATCGTAATATAGAGCTAAACCCAAGTTTAAGTAATAAATTTGAAGTACCATTGGGAGTTTCAAGTTGGGGAGTACCGCTTGATGTATCGAACATGCTTTATAATAAACTTGGCAGTGGTGTCTATCATGTAGGAAAAAACTTTTCCCGTACTTTGTTTGTTGATGCTGGCGAGTACTTTATTTCCGTTGGTGGTGATGGCGCTATAAAGGAAAACTTCACTCGCTTGCAAAATCATTTAAACACCAAAAAACCATTAAAATTTGCTGTGCTAACTCATCACCATAGAAGACAACTTAATATGCTCGAGCCTGCATTGAGCTTGAAAGCAAAGATAGTCACTGTTGCAAACAATATGCCTGCAATAAAAAGTAAATTGTCTCGAGAGCTAGATGAAAGTAACTTTGTATTCGTTAATCAATCTAAAGAGTTCATAGATGGCAACCTTAATATTTTTGACATTGCAACCGCACATGCAGATCACAATCTAGTTGTATATTTAGAGAAAGAAAGAGTCCTTTTCGCCGAAGATCACTATGAAACCCTTTATAAAAAAGGTAATCCACGGTCTTTCAAAAATATGCAGATCTTTGCCAATAAAATTGAAAAGCTAGGTGTTGATGTCCGTATGTTAATTGATGGCTCAAGCCCAAGAGTGTTATCTTTTGATGAATTTAAAAATACAATTGATTCTTATATATCCCCTATTTGTCCAACTGGCTATCGAGTTTGCCAAGGAGGGTAATGGAGAATTTAATTCCATTAATTTTTAATAAAGGTTAATAGCATGAAAGTGTTATTAACCTTTTTTGGCCATTGTGTTCAATTGATATATGTTTATGTCTATAGAGAGAATGTTATCTGGTAGTTATTGCTAATGTCTGGTGTAAGCTCATTAGTGCCGATGTACTTCTATCACTTGATGTTAACTTTGAGACTGAAGCGGTCGTGCACTACATTTTGGTTTAAAATAACTTTCTGTGCATTGATTAAGACATTTAGATTAAATTAATTATCAGGTATGTCTTAATCAACTTATTTCAACCTTTGTGCTTGATTTTTAATGATAAATTAAACGTTAATGATTTTAGCTAGCTCTTCGTTAGGAGGTAACTTTGCACCGATAACTTTCCCTGTAATACTATGATACGCTAAACCAGTCATCACTTTCTTAAATATTGATTTCATTACAGGTTTCATTATCAATTTCCCCATAACTAAACCAAATAACCCGCCCTTGACAACAAAATCAGCTGACATAAATATTTCACTGCTGTTTTCATCAATCGCAGTTACTTTCATTTCTGATTGCATGCTTTTAAGTGGCATTGAATGGTCAGAAATATTCATTTTATAGCCTTGCCCGATATGGTATTCAGTAATTTCTTCTACAAGGCTAGAGCCGTCATTAAAAGTACAAGATCTTTTTGCGCCTAAACCGGTGTTAATATCATTGACGCTAGCTGATGATTTAATCGTCATAGCAAACTTTTCAATACTGTTATACTCCTCAAGAACCTGCCAAATTTTTTCTGCTGGTACGTTTACTTTTAATGTCTTTTCACAATGATGTGCCATGATATTTACCTTACGTTTAATTAATCTCTACAAATTAGCTAATTAATTTTAGCTGACGGAATATTTGTGTTTTTTGTTCTTTACTCCTGGTTAAATACTTACCTTTAAACCTCGAATAATTACTTCTATTGAACTAGTTAAGTCCTTTTCAAAGTCTGGTTTCAACGCCTGAAATTCATCAAGATGATAAAGTTTATTTAGTGCGTCACTTTTTGTATTTGCTGTCCAAGAATTTGTCGTGGCTGCATAACTCAAATTCAATAACTTAAAGGCCTTTTCTCCTTCAATGTCAGGGTAAATTCTCGTGATATCTACCGTAAGGCGATAAAGCAAATTCATCGACAAACGTTTAAACTCCAACAATTGTTCAAATGAGCTATTTCTTTCTAATGAAGTAAACAGAATGGGCATCAAGTCTAGTAACTTGGGCTGTGACAACATCGTGTTTAACCAAACAACAGCAAAAGTTATTGGTGCAGCCTCTTGTTCAAGTGTTCGTAACTGCAGGCTAAAGTCATTTGTCCACTGTTCAAATAAGTCTGCAAATACATTTAAAAAGATCTCATCTTTCGAACTAAAGTAACGATACATGTTGGATTTGGTAAAACCCGCTTCAACAGCAATCGCGTTAAAACTTACTTTATCGTAACCATTGTTTTTAAAAAGGGTAAAAGCAGCTTTATAGATAGCCTCTTTACGTGCATTTTTATTTTCGTCTGTTCTTGCTCGTTGCCAATTCATATATACCAATTAAGTGTCCATCAGTCTCTTATGTGTAATATAAGAGACCGTTAGTCACTTGTCAATAAAAATATCAGTAGCGTGGTAATTATCAGAAGTATGTTTATAGAAAAATATAGATCTTTAAGGGAGGAAGTGAATGTTATGCTTGATATAAATTAATGTAGTTAATTTTGGCTAGAGGCTTAATAATAAGCTGTATTAATGATTCTTTGAGTAAGAAAAATTATCTTATTTTTTGCAAGAAAAAAAGGTAGTGGAATAAAATACCACCACCTTTTCAATATTTAAGAAGATAACTTGCCAAGAAATTTTTGTTGTATGACGGCTAAGTGAAATTTAAAACGAGTAATTTAACATGCCATAAATAGCACGTCCTTCCATCGGTAAATCTTCAGGAATACGACCATCCGTTCCTTCATAGTAGTTTTCATCAAATAGGTTTTTAGCGGACAACCTAACACTCAAATTATGATTTACATTATAAATTACAGTTAAGTTCACTAAGGTAAAGTCATCGAGTTCATCGCGAGAATCACCGACATTACGTTTTCTATCCATAACATGGTTTAATTGAGTACTCATTTTAAGACTTTCAGAAAGTTTTATTCGCAAATCAGTATAAAATTGCTTGGTTGGTATATCTGCTATTTTCGCACCTGTATTAGGATCTTCGATGTCTTGGTAAGAAAAACTACTATCCCAAGAGATATCATTTGTTATCTGCCAATCAAATTCAACTTCAATCCCTTTACCATCTTGATTGCGAATATTTTGATATGTTTTGGTTGTTGCTGGTGCTTGATCCGCAACCCGATCAATTAAATCTGTTGCTTTATAATCAAACAAATTTAATACCAACTTACTTTCGGGGTTAATACGGTAATCAACTACAAATTCGTAAGTCTCTACTTCTTCAGGGGAAAGGTCAGGATTTCCAAGTGTGCTAGGGTTATTAATTGCTGATAGTTCAGCAAAACTTGGTGCTCTAAATGCTGAACCATATAACAATTTAGTAGTGAGGTTATGTCTAGTTTGCCAAACTAAAGCCAATCTGGGGTTTATAGTATCGCCAAAATCAGAATAATCGTCATAACGCAATCCTGCGGTTAAGATTAAGTCATTAGCAATCTGCCAGTCATCTTGCAAAGTTAAATACTTAACGGTTCGTCTTTGATCTGGAACATAGATATTGTCAGTGCCCGTAACATCAATTAATTCACCGTTAACAATACTAGAAAAGTTATTACCGTCTAATATACCAGGGCCAAAATTTTTAAACTCTTTTGCCGAAAGTTCACTTTCTATCCAACCGATACCAAAACGAAAAAGATGATTTTCAACCCCTGAATATGCGCTTATAAAGTTTATCCGTGTTTCATCTAAAGAGGGGATAGGGTTACCGGTGGCACCCTCAATAAAAGATACTAAACCTCCACCTTCTACATCAGGTAAGTTAGGTGTAAATAAATTGCCATCATCACCTACCGGTAATACTGATTCTGCTGGGAATAAAACTAAAAGGCTACTTGCTTCAATAGTGTAATAAGAAATATTAGCGGTGACGTTCCAGTTATAGCCATACTCTTTCTCATATGAGAGTTTTGTTAAAAAACTATCGGCATTTTCTTCACCAATATGATCTAAAGTTTGAACCGCGCCAACACTACTTCCACCATTGTCTAACCCCCAGTACCAACTGCCTAATGACCAATTCCCCATTGAAGCATCAAAATAAAGATCAGTGATCTCAAGCTGACTAGATAGGTAGTTAGGTGCAAGTGAAGCTGATGTGCCAAATAAGCTATCAAAAGTTGTTTGTAAGTCAGAATTAACTACACGACTTTTATCACCGTCTGTTTTATATTTTGATAATGACAAGCTCATTGCAAAGTTCTCATCTACCCAATGAATATTTGCCCACAACTCTTTCGTAGAAAAGCTGCCTAAGTTAATCCCCGCATCTACTGAAGATTCATTAGCTGATCTCTTTGTAATAATATTAATTACACCACTATAAGCGTCGGCGCCATAAACTGCTGAGCCTGGCCCTCGGATAATTTCTATACGCGCAACATTATGCAATGAATACCTAAAATTATAAGTCAAGCCTGCGCTAGTAGGGTGTTTAAATTCAGTGCCATTCATTAAAACTAACAGTTGAGGATTAAAGCCCGTTTTTATTCCTCTAATAGAAAATAACGGCGTTGTTCGTCCTTGAGGAGAAGGTATTACATGTAAGCCAGGGACTTTCTCAAGCACTTCACTTAAATATATTGCCCCCATATCATTAATATCTTTTTCTGTGATCACCGATGCTACGGAAGGCAATAAATGAAATTGTTTTTTTATCCCTGTAGCAATTTCAATTATTTCTTCGCTACCATAAAAGTCATCGAAGTAATCATCGTCATCAATTTCGGCATGATTATCCAAGGAGGTGATATCTTTAGAAAAGGTAGAAGCGGTAAATACTATTGATATTACAAGAAAAAGTAGTTTGATTTTTATCATTGTTGTTATTCTACTCTCTAATTTGTAAAGAAATTTAGTATAATTTATTTTACAGATTTATGTCAGAAAATCATTAGGGACAACGTGGAGTTGTTATTTAAAAAATGGAAAACATGACAGTGTCATTCTGTTTTTTTATGTTGGCAGACGAGAATATGATGATTGCTATTATGTATCAACGGTGAGTCAGTGCTGTATTATTAATATGTAAATGTTAATATTTAAATTAGTATTCCCATACCTCACAATTTGCTAAATGTATTTATCTTACCTTGAACTTTTTGATTTGTTTTTGCGATTTATCGCCATTGGACAGCTTTCGTTACTTAGTTTTTATGTATTGGCAAAAAGTTGTAATTTAACCTCTGTTTTAGCGACTACAACCTCAGTTTGTTTAAGTGCATATCTCTTATTAACAGCACCTATAGCCGACCAACATTATGGCGTGTTAAGAGGTGTTTTACTTTTTTTCACAGAATTAGCACCTTATCTATTATGGTGCTTTGCGGTTTTATTACTTAGAGATAACTTTATCCTTAAAAAATGGTCTTTTGGGATTAAAACTGGCATTACTTTAGCTTTGTTATGGTTTTTATATTTTTTTGGTTACCAGCAAGGTCGAGGAGCATTTCATCAGATAAATCATCTACTACAGTTATTGCCTCTGTGTCATATTATTTTTATTGCAGTTAAAGATCTTAAAGATGACTTGGTTAATGCTAGACGTAACATTCGTTTGATACTAGTAATGTCTATTAGCCTCTACTTTATATTTATCTTGGTTTTGGAGTTAGGTGATTCTTCTGTCAGGGCTTCTTCAATTTTTAGCTCAATAAATGCTTTTTTAGTTTTAATGTCAACGTCTGTTTTTACTTACTTTGTTTTTAAAGGTAAATTTAAAGAAGAAACTTTAAAAATTGCAGAAGGAGGTGATCAAAAACAAGAGGATGCAATCCCGCTTGTGTATAAAGATCTTAATCAAAGACTTAGATGCTTGATGGAAGAGAAATTCTTTATGGAAACTCAATTAACGATCAAAGAGCTAGCAGAAAAGTTGACCACGCCAGAGCATCAATTACGTGAATTAATCAATAAGCATTTAGGCTTTAGAAATTTTTCAGACTTTTTAAATAGCTATCGTCTTCCTATGGCATGTTCACAACTTAAAGATATTGCGAATTTACGCAAACCTATTTTAACTATTGCATTAGAGTTGGGTTATGGGTCTATTGCTACTTTCAACCGAGCATTTAAAGCGAAAATGGCACAAACACCTAAAGAATATCGCAGTAAATTTCAAAAATGATCAGACTTATTTGAAATTGATAAGCTTTAGTCTTTTGATCTGTTTAACATTTAAATTCCAAATTGAGGAATTACATAAATGTTAAAGTTATCTAAAGTTAAAATATTAAGTATTAGTTTAGTCGTTATTTTAAGTGTGCTTATTTGGCCAGTTTATGAAGGATTTGCTTATAAAGGCAAAATTGGCTTCCTGCCTTTTTATCAGTTTATCGATATTCCTAAAGCCAGTCCAACAGAGCAAACTACCCATAAAGCAAAGTATAAAGAAACGGGGAGTATGGCGCTTGAATTATTAGCACTTCATAAAACTACAATTAATACGCCAGCAATTTCAGCGGCTGTAGCTGTTGATGGTGAATTAGTCTGGGCCGGCACATCTGGTTGGGCAGATATTGAAGCGAAAATCCCTGCCACAACCGATACGCAATTTAGAATAGGTAGTACGTCAAAAGCACTAACAGGAACAGCCCTTGCAAGAATGGTTGATGATAGTCTTATTGATATTGATAAACCTATTGCTCAATACATGAATACATTGCCAGATGATTGGCAGCAGATCACGGCGAGACAACTTGCCTCTCATACCTCTGGCATGCCTCACTATAAGGAAAATACCGATTACCTTGGTTTGTATAAAACCATTGCTTTATCTACCCGCTATGAACAAGTAGAAGAGGCATTAACCGTTTTCGATGGTAGCGAGCTACTGTTCGAGCCAGGAACAAAATATAGCTACTCTTCATTGGGTACTGTATTGCTGAGTGCGGTAATGGAAAATGCGATTAAAAAACCTTACCTGGAAATAATGCAAGAGCAAGTATTTTCTCCTTTAGCGATGAACTCAACGATGGCGGAGTTTCAAGGAGAAAACTCTAAAAAGCTAGCGTCTTTCTATTGGAATAATAAAGGGGCGAATACTCAAGTAAGAAAATGGCGTAAGGTAGACCTTAGCCATCGATTAGCTGGCGGTGGTTTTATTTCAACCTCTTCTGATCTAGTTAAAATGGGCAGTGCATTTATACAAAATGAGTTTATTTCGAAAAAAACTAGAACATTATTTTGGACTCCTCAAGTTTTACCTGACGGTAGTGAAACTCCAAATGGTTATGCATTAGGTTGGCGTTTTATGACCATGAAAATTAGTGATGAAATTGGCGAAGTTTCTTTTGCCAATCATGGTGGCGTATCAAGAGGAGCACAAAGTTGGCTAATGGTTATTCCTGAATATAATATGTCAATTGCGGTTAATATTAATTCAAA
>Ga0209395_1006972_pt1 | contig 12010 bp, 11 predicted proteins | sample GOMGulsemesocosm_3_FD_184635 | JGI IMG/M metagenome (GOLD analysis project Ga0209395, IMG submission 184635) | Methane-oxidizing microbial communities from mesocosms in the Gulf of Mexico - GOM9D Gulf of Mexico (SPAdes) (version 2) | ecosystem: Environmental > Aquatic > Marine > Cold seeps... | reverse complement strand
TTAAGCGGTTTTTATCATAAATAATGGTCGATTTATGGCCAAACCAAAGAGTTACTAGGTATAACTAATTGATTAAAAGGTCTTTATTTGGTGGAGCGGGGGGCAGTCGTATTGTGGCCTGTATCCCTTTGTTTGTGTTTATTTTGTTGTTTTGTTTGCTTTGGTATTACATCAGGTATTACATTGGTGTTTTACATGTGCCATTAAAGTTAGTTATTAACTACTTTATAATCTAGGAACTTATTGCATTCAATTCAGTTCCCTTTTTGTCCATTGAACCCTTGTCCGTTAACCTATAAATATAGATGAAATGTTGCTGTAACATAGTGTCAACTAATGACGTTAGGGGAGTGTAGAGAGCTTGTGATAGAGCCAATCGTATATACACATAATTAGTTGGCTTTGGATAGGAGGTCTCTTTGTAGCTCTCTAAACGTAGCTGATAATTAAAATTAATTGATTATACCAATAGTCTCATATTATTTAGTTTTTATAGTATTAGGTTTTCTCTATTATATGTTTACGAGGCGTTCACCAACCCACATGATTTATTTAATACTACAATTAACTTCCCTCTTTCTAGTAAATTGAAATACCGACACATTGTTGGTATAAATGTTCATTTACATGGCTGATACTTAGAAGTACGCAATAAGCTATATATAGGTTAACTCTCACTACAATAGCTTTTGGGAGGCTAGTGAACCTATACAATTGATGCACCAAGGGACTTGTGAGCCATTTTAATGGACTAAAATAATGAAGGAACTAACATTAAAAGCAGCTACACGTAGCTTTTCCTCTGTTGCAGGAATAGACCTAAGTATTGATAGGATCAGTTTCCCAATTGAATTAGATTGATAGTGCAAGCCACTCACAAGCGGCTTAGTGACTAATACACCACCTAAAAGTTAAAGGGTTCTGATCTTTGATCAGGTTCAATTAACTTTTAAGTGGTTAACAAGCGAAGCGCGTTAGCATTACTTTCTATCTTAATAATAAAATAGGTAAAGGGCTCCCCATAAAGGTAGCCCATAGTTTTACTGTTCTAACCTTCTTTTAAGGGCTATCAACGACTGCCTTGCTTCCTCTTGTTGCTCTTCTAGCATTGTATTGGTTGTACGCTCTGCCATCTTAGCTACGTTATCTAATGCTGATACTGATGTATCAATGACATCACATGCTCTAACTGTAGTTGTTACTGCTGCATCAAGGATATTTGATAGTGCTTTAAATAGATTCATTGTCATGGTTCCATATAAGTTTTAATTGATGTTATCTTCCTTATAGCAACCTAGTTGCAATTAATGGGATCATCTATCGTTAACCAGTTGTATGGTAGTGATGGGGGGGGGGTCTTAATTGAAAGGCTTGTTTACTACAGTACCGCCTTCATACTTAATTATAATAATTTGCTATTAGGTTTAAGTATTGTGCTAAAACCTGCATGAATGAAAACAGCATAAAAGCACGCTTTTTTCAAAAACTCATTAAAGGAAAATATTAAATACTTGATATACTGAAGATTTAAAGGTAACTTTTATTTATATTATACAAAATTAGACAGTTAATAGCCTGTAGTAAAAAAGGTTTTTGCCTGTCTAATATGCTGTTAGGTTTTACAGGAAGTTTCGATAATATGTATAAGTTTGGAAGAAGTATAAGAATATTTTTAGCTGACGGTAGTCCTACTGGATTGCGCCATGTAGAGATAGCTAACTGGTCAGGTCAAGCTTTAGCTTGTCCACGAAGTCGATTTTCGGAGCTAGGGAAATGGGAAGAGTCAAAACGACCTGGCGTATATTTTCTATTTGAGAATTCTGCAGGTGATGACAATGTTGCATACATTGGTGAATCTGAAGACGTATTTAAAAGACTGGCAGATCATGACCGTAAAAAAGAATTTTGGAATGAGGTAATAATCTTTACAAGTAAAGATGAAAACTTAACGAAAGGTCATATTAAATATCTAGAGGCAAGACTCGTAGAAATCAGTAAGTCAGCCGATAGATATGAATTAGAAAATAGTAATACACCAACCAAATCTAATCTTCCTCGTGCTGACGCTGCTGCAATGGAAGAATTTGTCGATAATATTCGTATTGTTTTAGGTAGCTTAAGCCACAGAATTTTAGAGTCTGTTTCTTCAGGGGTTGTTCAATCTATTGTAGAGCCAAAAGAAGACTCTCTAATAAATTATCCATTTAGCTTTAAGGTAAATAAAGTCACAGCACAAGGCAGAGTTACAGATGACGGTTTTTTACTTTTACAAGGCTCGCAAATCGTACATAAATCTTCACCGAGTATGCCGGGTAAAAATTTACTCATTAAAGAGCAAATGATCTCTGATGGTCTTCTAGAAGATAAAGGTAGTTTTTACCTGTTGCTCAAAGATAAGCTAATGAGTTCATCTTCATATGCCGCCGCATTAGTTGCTGGCAATAGTCGCAGTGGTCCACAAAGTTGGAAAACTCCTGAGGGTGAGTATTTAAAAGTAATCGAAGAGCGGTTGGTAAGTAAAACCTAACAAGAAAATTAACAAGGACAAAAACAGTTTGCTTTTGCTCCTTCGTCGCTAATTTTAGCCACTAATTATTTGCCTGTTATTTAGGCGTTAGTTGCAATTAGAATTTCGTATCAAACTTAAAGAAGGAACTTACTTTGAAGATGTTAACTGGAATATTTATAGTGCTTTGCTCGTTTAATTCAAACGCTGGCATAATTGAAATGTATGACAAAAATGGTGATCTTAGCAATAATCTCCAATTTCTAACTGGTGCCGAAGCAGATAACTTTGAATATGGAATTCTTCAAGACAATCGTACTGGATTAGAATGGCTAAATCTAAACCATACAGCAAGAAAATCAATGTCATATGTAGAATCTTTGATGGGTGTCGGTGGAATATATGAGGGCTGGCGATTTGCATATTCAGCAGAAGTTAGTGACCTTGTTATTTCGGCAGGTGGTACACCTATGAATTGCACACCCCACTCTCCAGTTGTTGATGTAATTGATGCTGACTATCAATTCTGTGGTAGGTCAGAAGAGAATAATGGTGTAGTGGCTTCATTTATTAATCAGTTAGGCGCCTTGCATACTGGTTGGGGAGCATCAATATTAAGAACTGGGGATTACTACATAGATGCAAATGATACCAAATGGTATTCTTTGGCTCATTTACAGGACTTTGCATCCTCATCACACCCAAATACCGATTACATTCATTCTTGGTCAGGCAGTTCTAGTTACACTAATTCATCTGGTACTTATTATGCAGTAAGCCTTGTAAGAGGTAATGCTCCTCCTGAAAGTAATTCAGGAGCATATTATCCAGCAAGAAGTACAGGTGTAAGTGTTCCAGAACCATCGTCTATTTTAATATTTTCTTTAGCTATACCTCTATTAATTTCAATGCGTAGAAAGTCTACAAATTACAACTATAAGCTGTTCAATCGGGACTTTTTGCAGTTTGCTAGGTTCCGCTCTGCATTTTAGTCAACAATTAAAAGCCTCTTAATGGGGCGTTAGATTTCAAGGATAGTATCGTGCTCTTAAAAGGTTTTGGCTTTTCTGGCTATAGAAGTTTTGGAAATGAATTAACTAAGATAGCTCCTTTACGGAAAGTAAATCTTATCATTGGTAAAAATAATATTGGTAAATCAAATATTGTAAATTTTCTTAATGAACAATATTCATATTTTGTATCTAAAGCAAAAAATCAACAGCAAGTTGGAAGACAGCAACAAGCTATTCCATTCAAAAGCATTGATAAACATATATCGAATGAGCAAATAGATCACAGAATAGCTTTCCCCATATTTGCAAATGAAATCGAAGACCATATAAATGAAAAGCTACCTGATGAACGCCAACACAGAGTCCAAAGGCATCTAGCTCATAAGTTACTTAATTCTGAAGTTTTAACTGATGATAATGGTGATGTCTGGTTTACATATAAGTCGAGTAATCATACAGGGCAATTCTCTTTAGAGCTAAATATCGAAGACACTCTACAGGTACTAGAACATAGAGAATGGCAACAATTATGGAATGGCTTAACTGGTGGTGGAGGTGGCGATATAAGAACGCATTGGATACCACAAACATTAGCTAAGTTAGCTGCTATCCCTACAGAAATTCCCGAAGTTGAAGTTATTCCTGCAATTAGAAAAATTGGTGGCGCTGGTAGCGAAGCTAATGATTTCAGCGGTGAAGGTCTTATTGAAAGGCTCGCTAAAATACAGAACCCCCCACTAATTGATCAAGCAGAGAAAGAAAAGTTTATAGCTATCAATTCATTCGTTCAAGAAGTTTTAGAAAACCAAAGCGCGAAAATAGAAATTCCGTATGAAAGGGATATGATACTAATTCATATGGATAATAAAACTTTACCTCTGGAGTCTCTAGGGACAGGTGTTCACGAAGTAGTTATTCTAGCCGCAGCGGCTACCTTACTGGAAAACACTATTCTTTGTGTCGAAGAACCTGAACTGCATCTACACCCTCTATTACAAAGGAAATTGGTGAAATATTTATCAGAAAGTACTACTAACCAGTACTTTTTTACAACTCATTCTGCACACTTATTAGATGCTGTAGATTCAGAGATATTTCATGTTAAGCAAGAAGGTGGGGCTTCAATCGTTAACGCAATAGCCAGCACTAAAGAAAGATCTGGAATATGTAATGACTTAGGCTACAAAGCATCAGATATTCTACAAGCAAACTGTATTATTTGGGTGGAAGGTCCTTCAGATAGAATCTATCTCAATTACTGGATAAAAGCTAAAAACAGTCTCCTTGTTGAAGGAGTTCATTATTCTATTATGTTTTATGGTGGAAGACTGTTTAGCCACCTTAGTGCACAAGATGACGACGAGTTAGAAGATAAGATTAATGATTTCATTTCTGTTAGAAATTTGAACAGAAACACAGTGATAATGTTTGATAGTGATAAGGAGAACTCCAGAGCTAGGCTTAATTCGACTAAACAAAGACTTAAAAAAGAATTTAACTCAGGATCTGGTTTTGCGTGGGTCACAAAAGGTCGTGAAGTTGAAAACTACCTAGATCACAATCAAGTCGAAGAAAGTGTAATAGCTGTGCATCCTTCAGCTGCGGGCTTAATCGCTAAAGGTGAGTGGGAGAATTTACTCAAATATACTAAAGTAAGAAGCCGTACTGAACGTACAGCTAGTAAAGTAAAAGTGGCAAGGCACTATATTAAAGAAAACGAAGCGGACTTTGAGGTTCTTGATTTGAATGCAAGATTGGAGGAGTTATGTGAGTTCATTTCTCAGGCAAATGGAAATGAAATCTAATAAGGCTTTCAAACGGACAAAAACAGATAATAGGCTGTTTCACTCCGTTCACAATTTTAGCCAACTATTATAGGCCACTTAATTGGGAGTTACTTGTTTTAAGTTGTTGGTTGAATGATTAAATTATATTATTATTTTTTAAAGGGAAAAATAGTGTTTGAATCAATTAAGGAAAGATTAAGGGTTAAGATAAGTCAAAAAGCAAGGGAGATCACTAATAAAACTGATTCGTTTTTGGCTAGGTTTGAGTACGATTCACTTAGCCCAAACCAGAAACATAAATTTGATAAAGGTCTAAGTCTTACAACTGAACCAATAACTAAAGCTGATATAGATAAAATTAGTTTTAATGACAGGTTGGATTTTATGGGGACAACTGAGTATAAGAACTACCAATATGAACACTCAAAATACTCAATTGGGGAGTCCGACTGGGTAGATATAAGGTTGGTTGAAATATCTAGAGGAATTTTATACTCGAAATATTCTATATCTAAGTAAACGAATTCAAAGAATAGAATGAAATAGCAATCACGAGAAACAATTATCATATAAAAAGGGATTTATCTTGTTCGGAATATTCAAAAAATCAGGCCTAATCGGTCATGCAAAACAATCTATAGAAAATCTTGGTTATGATTATGCAGTTGCAAAGGGCATGGTTGATTATGTGGTTGAGGTTGGCGGTCTAAACATGATATCAGAAATGAAGGTGCCATCTCAAACAAAAGGGGCGTTGTTATCTTATGCAGCTGTAAATCTTGTCGTTACTCAATCAGCAGTATCTTCTGACGATTTAAATCAACTAAATAAGTTGATAGCTGAGATCGAAATTCAAGCTTCTATTATGTGTAATCCAGCTGAAAAATTGGTGTTACTGAATTATGCAAAGCTTACGGAGGATAAAGAACTATTTAGTGTGTTAAGAGCTGTAATGGTTTAATTGAACTTCTCTTTGGGTACACTTTTGTTTTTAGGCTTTATTGTCTAATAGAGTCAGTCTAGCGTTATACTCAATGTACTACTACAACCCAACCTAACAGATTAAGTGAAGACCACACCGTAGCGGTTGCAAGGAGACTCGCAGCGTAGCGAGAATCGACGCAGGAACATGAAGCGAAGGTGTAGGTCGAACTTATCAATAATTAAATAAAAACAAGCTTAGTTCGCCTGCCACCTACACGATAGTGGCTTTCTCGCTGTTCACTTCGTTCACGACTCGAAAGATATCGTTTGGTGTTGGCTCACTGAACTCGTGTAAAGAAGGGTATTTAGATGTCGACAATAGAAACGCTGTTTAGTTTTACTTGGTGTCTCTATTTTAAGTGCTTGTTGTAACGCTACTACACAAGGGGAAGATGACATACCAAGTGATCATCTTGATAAATCTGCTAATACTTTTGGGGTAAACACCGCTACTCAGGCAGCTAAAGGTTATCAAATACATTTACTTTTTAGAACTCTTAAAAACACGGTTTAGTGCTAATTTTGAGTTCTCAGTATCAACGATGCTTTTTGTTAATCTAACTTTTCGTTGCCGTGTCTGTATGTTTAAAATGTTAGAATGAAAAATGTCATAAATTACTTACTTATTAGCTTATTAGCTTATTAGCTTATTAGCTTATTGCTATTGTAAAAGTATTTGAGAAAATCTAGTATAAAAGAACATTATTGGATAAAGGAACCATAAGAATGAATTTCAAAAAAAGATTAACAAATGTATTTACAGCTGCTTTTAGTTTTATTGTAGTACTAGCAATTAGTGGTAGCATTTATGATCGTGGTTTAAGTTCATCAGAGGCAGAGTTAGAAATAGCAGGTATGATTATTGTTCTTGCAGGATGCTTTGTTATTCCCGCTATGATTAGTTTTTTAATGGGAACCGGATTTAAAGCGTGGCATAAAGAGTAACTAGCCTATATTTAAGGTATAGGGATTGTATAGTCATTCTATGGGGCTTTAAGCTAATTAGAATACCGATTCTAGCTAAAAGCATTAATGTAATGTTAGCTATGAGGGTTAGGCCGCTATGAAAACAGTGAAGCCACTCCTCTTTATTTTTATATCGGTAGTATATCGTTTAAAGTCAATAATCAATAAAGTATCGTATTAGTAACTCTTTGCTAACTTATAGCTTAACTTTAAAAGGAATTTTATTATGATATTACTTAGGAATACTTTTTTACAATACTTATCACTTTTTTAACTTTCTTTATCTTAGGGGTTATTGAAGTTGATAACGCTCCAATAATAACTTGGCTTGCGATAGCTGTACCTAATGGTTTAGGACTGTTGTTTTTAACTTGTCTCTTTATTAGTTGGTTAATTCTCAAGAAAAAGAAAGAACTTCCGAAAAAGAACATTAATAATTGTTCGTAAGGTAAGGGCTAAATGTCATTTCTGGACTTTTAAAAGTGACTTACAGAGTATCAATATTTGGCCTGCCCGTGCCACTTATCTAGGATAAGTAGTCGGGCAGGCAAACTTTTTAAGCTACTTTTAGCTCCCCTCCTTGATCAATAACCAAATTATCATCAATGGCTTTTTGCTTAGCGATACCCCAGCGGTTTCTTGCTGTTTTATCTGATACTGAATCAGCCTCTAATTTATCAATAAAATTTTTCCTAATTATTGTTTCATCAGATTCAAGGCTGGTCATACTAAGCAGTGAGGTTAAATCGATATCTTGCTTGCTTGGTATGTTCGCTCTTTTTTCACTTGATGTTATTGGTGTCATTTGTCCGTTAACCTCAATAATGCCGATATCCTCAAAATGGCCTGTTCGTAATTTAAGTTGATGGTTTACTATTTCAAATCCAATTGGTTCAGGTGGTTCAGCATCTTTTAGCTTGTCGACCCATATACCATTAAACTGGCCATCTCGCTCCACAATTGGTGTTTTACATACACCTAGCACTACCTCGGCACTAGCACCGAAATTTGAGCTACCTCGTAAAAGTTTATCTTTATTTGTACCAACTTTCATAGGCGAATCTTCACTAGACTTACCACTGTGATGGATGGCTACAACAGTTGCTCCCGTTGCTTGAGCAACCTTTTTCATCCAGTTGATGCTGTCGCCAGTATCACTACTGTTGTTTTCACTGGAACAACCACCGTATAAAATAAAGGTATCGAATACAATCATTTTGCATGGTTCGCCCGTGTCTATCTCCATTTGCTTAACAACTTTGGTAAACTCCTCGGGGCTAACATCTTTAAAAGTAAAGTGCTTGTCAGATTGCCAAAATCGTTTATTTAATGCTACTTCACTAACCCCATGCTTTTCAGCGTAGGCCTTAACTCGTTTCTGAACTCCATTCAGTCCTTCGGTGGTTAGGTAAAACACGGCACCTTTATTTACTGCTTCTAGCTGTCCAAAAGCTTTAACATCAAAGGCAACAGCACCGCATATTTCAAGAACAGCAAAACTTTTTCCGTGACCTGATGGACCACCGATAAAACAAGTTTCGCCCGCTGGGATCCAGTCCTTAAATAGCCAGTTATATGGCAAGTCCCAACCATCCTTGAGTCCAGTAAATGCCCCGAGGACATTGTTTGGTGTACTCTGCGTATCAGGAGGCTTGGCTGCCTCGCTAAAAGCCTGTTGAATAATGGTGGCTGAATTTTTTCGGTCAAGCCCTTCAGTTTCTGCCATATCAGTTAATGAATTCAAAGCATCACTAGCTAACAGGTTTTTAGATGCTACATATTTACCAATGACTAAAGACTGTTGATACAGTACTTTATTAAGCTGGCTTTCATTGGATCCCTTTAGCGTAGCTAAAGCCTTATCAAGCTGATTTTTAGCTTCTGAAATATCTATGGTCACATTGCTATAACTTATTTTGTTTGTGCTGTTTTGGGAGGCTGAACTCGCCTCTGGTTTGGGTAAATTTAATTTACTCATTATTTACACCTTGGGTTAAATTGGTGTGATGCAGTTGTCTACCTAGTTCTCGTTTGCTCTCTGAAATAATTTGTCTTTTTTTTATTTCAAATGCTTCAACAATTTGCGGTAAATCTTCTACTGAGAATCTAACGAAGCCACCATCTTCTGTGGTATCAACGTCCAGTTGTACGCCCAGTTCAATTGCTTTTTTAAGCTTATAATTGAATTCTCGGATACTTCCATCAATCATAGTTAAAAGAAGTTTTTGAGCACTGGTATCGTTTGATTCAATATGGATTTTAGCACCATTATGCTTGCGACCTTTGAGCTGACACCACGCTGCATGGTTAACCAGCACGTAGATTCCATCAGAGTTTTTGGAGCAGTAAAAATGCTCAGAGTGCTGTTTCATTAAATTGTTGTATTCAATGATTACACCTTTCCCGCTTCGAGCCTGACTATCGGTAAATGATTCGTTGCACTTCAGTGTGATGAATTTATCTTTGTTCATACCAAATTACCTCGCTGTGCAATTAATTCTGATACGAGAGATTTAATCTCATCGTTAGATTTACCAGCGATGGTAGCAGACAATAAAGCATCAACTTCATAGGAAGGCCAGCCGACAATGCGACCGTTTAACGGAATTGACGTCGGGAATAAGCCGTCTTTAATACGATTGTATAGTGTGGTTTTTCCTACACCATGGCGATCAAGTACTTTATTTAGGCGGTTAATATTTAAACTCATAATAAGTTCCATAATAATTATTATTGGAACCAATGAAGCTTAGGGATAAGAGATGAAGTTCGTTAAAGATCAACGGAAAGCACTCATAAACCAATGATTCATTGGTAATGGTACTTACTCCGAGTGACCTCATAACTGTGGTTTCAGTAAGTCGCAGAGATTTTTATCTCGACTCATGCCCGTTGACTTAATGTAAGTCAGTGCATGTTCTGGAATTGTGAACTGTAACGATCTATTACAGACTAAGCAAGTTTAATTTAGCCGATTACTTTTTTTTATTTAGATAACCTTTAACTGAGAAACATTATCAGTATTTTCTCTACCCTGAATATGAGCTGACCACCAGTCCATCATTCTCCGTCTACGTTCAAGGTAATCTGTGCGGTTATAAGCTGCCCTGACTTGATTAGGGTCGTTATGTGCTAATGCGGCTTCAATAATATCTGGATCAAATCCTTGTTCATTAAGTGTTGTTGATGCTAAAGATCTCAAACCATGAGCTACTAGACGTTTATCATAGCCCATGCGTTTTAATGCTCTATTTGCCGTTTCAGGATGTGCATGCGTAGTTTTATCTTTGTGACCAGTGAATATATGAACTCTGTTTCCTGATATCTCTTTCATGGTATTAAGTAAAGCTAACATTTCATCAGTTAGTGGGACTATATGAGGTTTTTTCTTTTTCATACGATCTGCAGGAATACTCCAGATACGCTTTTCAAAATCTATTTCAGACCACCTAGCTCCTGCAGCTTCACTAGGTCGAACCATTGTATGTAATTGCCATTGGATCAGACTTTTAACTTGCAATGTACAGGTTGACTGACTTACTTTTTTAATAAGCTTAGGTAGCTCTGATGGTGGAATTGTCGGCATATTTTTCTTGATGGGAGCTTGGAATGTATTTCTAATTCCATAGCAGGCGTTAGCATCAATAAGTCCACTATTAAGCGCAAAGGTCATAATTTCATTTAACCTCTGACATACCCGCTTAACATGTTCTAAGCTACCTTGAGCTTCAAGTGGTTTAATCGCTTTAATAGCCATTGGTGCTGTTATTTGGCTGATGGATATATTCCCAAGGTCAGGGAATATATGTAATTCAAGAGAACGCCAGATATCATTAGCATGATCGTTAGTTACCTTACTACGTTTAACTTTTATCCACTCAGTCGCAACAGCTAAAAGAGTATTCTTGGATTCATTTAATTTCTGGTTATCGCTTTCTTTACGTTCCTTTGATGGATCTATTCCTTCGCTTAGTAATGTCCTTGCTTCAGATGTCTTAGCTCTTGCAGCTTTAAGAGTAAGGTCTGGATATGTACCAAAGCTCATTGCTGCACGCTTTTTTGTAATAGGTCGTTGAAAGGTGAATATCCATGACTTAGTACCGTTAGGTTTGACCCTAAGTGCTAGTCCATTACCATCGCTGAGGTTATATACCTTATCCTTTTCTTTCGCTGTTTTTATTTCGGAGTCAGATAAAGGTTTGACTGATTTTGCCATGACGATGTAATACCATTTAATGAGATATTCATTAATATTACATCAGGTATTACATTAAATACAGGATTGCAATGAACTAAACCAAACTATAGTGAACTGTTAATAAGGTTGCGTGCATTGATTTTGCTGTATTTTAGGCATAAAAAAAGACGCTAGGACGCGTCTTAATCTTTGAAATTGGTGGAGCGGGGGGGAATCGAACCCCCGTCCAAAAAGCCTACATCCTTGGTACTACATGCTTAGTCGATTTTTTATTTAACCAATTAGACGCCAACCGACAGGCTTCGTCATGGTGAGCTTAATACTATTTCGCGGTTCAGCCTTAAGCGTGCTTCCCTCGCTATCCTATTTGGGGTGACCATCGATCCTCGAAACAACAGGAGAATTTATGAGGCGATGGCTAGCCTTAAGCGGCTAGTGCGAACGTATCGTCGTTAGCAATTATAGTTTTGCGGCTTTTTACCAGGCAAACCGCCCCTGGGCATGCACCTCGGGTTTCATGAATCTTGTCGAATCCTAGATCCGCCCCAAAGTTTTT
>Ga0209395_1006965_pt1 | contig 12016 bp, 13 predicted proteins | sample GOMGulsemesocosm_3_FD_184635 | JGI IMG/M metagenome (GOLD analysis project Ga0209395, IMG submission 184635) | Methane-oxidizing microbial communities from mesocosms in the Gulf of Mexico - GOM9D Gulf of Mexico (SPAdes) (version 2) | ecosystem: Environmental > Aquatic > Marine > Cold seeps... | reverse complement strand
AATACTCATCACAAGAACACAAGAGCCATTCATTATTTTGGCAATCGTAGGGGCTTTCTATTTTGCCCTGTCTTACCCCATTGGCAAAATTACGGCTAGATTAGAACAGAGGTGGCAGTATGATTAAGTTACAAGGTGTTGATAAGTCTTTTGGTGATTTACGTGTACTTAAAGGCATAGATCTGAGTGTAGAAAAAGGTGAGGTATTAAGTGTCATTGGCGCCAGCGGCTCAGGCAAGTCGACGATGCTGTATTGCATTAATGCACTGGAAAAGATACAAGGTGGTCAAATTTTAGTGGACGGTGTTGACGTGCACTGTGCAGACACTAATGTGAACAAACTACGTCGTGAAATAGGCATGGTATTCCAACAGTGGAATTCTTTCCCGCACTTATCAGTGATGGATAACGTAGCTCTTGCACCACAAATAGTGCTGGGAAAATCAAAAGATGAAGCTTACAGTATTGCCGAAAAGCACCTTAAACATGTTGGTTTAGGTGACAAATTACAGACCTACCCAACACGTATGTCAGGCGGGCAGCAGCAGCGTTTGGCCATTGCTAGAGCACTGGCAATGGAACCTAGCTATATGTTGTTTGATGAAGTGACATCAGCGTTAGATCCAGAACTTGTTGGAGAAGTGCTAGATACACTGCGCTTGTTACGTGAAGATGGCATGACCATGATTGTGGTAACTCACGAAATCAATTTTGCTCGCGATGTTTCCGATCGAATAGCTTTCTTTCATCAAGGGGTGATTGAAGAGCTGGCCCCTGCCAAAGACTTAGTCAATAATCCGCAGCGCGAGCGCACCCAGCAGTTCCTCAGTAAAGTGCTTTAAGCAGTCGCCTATAGATTTGCGAACCTAGAGCTCGAGCCGAGCTAAAAACCGCTATTGAATTTCAGTTTCAATAGCGGTTTTTTACTCACTTATTACTTTAGGTCGCTACATCAACTAAAACCGGTATCAATGATATAGCCTGAGTAAACACCTTCCTTTATACTCACCGCGCATTTAAAACTGTACTATTCTTTGGAGAGCCAAGCGTCCGTGTCAAATTTTACCAATCACCCCTGGAGAGCAATTGACTTTCTCGCGCTAGCTGTTGCATTAATAGGCTGGGGTGGAAACTTTTTAGCCATCAGATACGCCGTGCTTGAAATCCCCAGTTGGAGCGCATTGGCTATTCGTTTATGTTTAGTGGGTTTACTGTTAGCTTTTTTCTTACGCAATCCCATTCCCCATCTGAAATATTACCTGTGCATTACCTTAGCATTAGTACTCGGCCACTTTGGTTTATTGTTTTTAGCTTCGCAATTAACCTCAAATGTTTCCGCTATTTCATTATTTATTCAACTAAATCCCGCTTTTGCCTTACTTTTTGCTTGGCTGCTGCTGCGAGAAAAACCGGGACGACGCCGGATTATTGGCTTAATAATGGCCTTTAGCGCAATGCTGATTTTATATTACGAGCCCAATTTACTCGGTGCTAGCCTTGCTTTAATGACAGCCACCGCCTCCGCCATGTTCATGGGATTATATTCCGTGTTACTACGCAAGATGCCCAGTAATATTCGCCCGATAGATATCATCGGCTGGACAGCTATTTTTGGTGCTCCACTGGTGGGTATGATCGCTTATTATATGGAGGGCCCTCCTTTATCAACCCTCGCTAATGTAACCTCCCAAGGGTATCTAGCCATACTCTATTCCACCATTGTCTCCAGCATTCTCAGTCACGGCTGCTGGGCGTGGCTCTGTCGACGCCACCCCGTGTCACAAGTCGCGCCTTTCTCTCTGTTAGTTCCCATAGTGACGATGACGCTTGCGGCGCTTTTACTGGGTGAGCAGATAACCCAGCAAATGATTTTTGCGATCGCAATTTTATGCACGGGTTTACTCATTATTGCGAAATCCAAAATGTAACTCTTGATAAAAAGTAGCACCGGCACGCTTCATTTGTTATTTTACAATGAGACCTCGGCATAGCGTCACGAATGCAGACAAGGCAAAAGCAGGCGAAATAGCGGAATTTACTGGTGTAAAAGAGCATATTGAGCCTGTTTTTAACGCCGTATTATCAAATGCAGTCGTCATGCTGAGGTTTCACAATCTTATTAGCGACGATTAAAACCATGATTTATATCCTATTTCTCTGTTTACTATTAGCTTTAGCGTACGGGCCATCACTGTGGGTGCGTTATGTTTTGCATAAACATTCAACGCAGATACCGAATATGCCGGGCACTGGTGCGCAGTTAGCGACGCATCTTGTTGAGCGCTTTGAACTAACAGGTGTGCAAGTGCAGATGGGCGGCGCGGGTGAAAACTATTATTCGCCGGATGAAAAAATTGTCTGTCTCAGCCCAGATGTCTATGACGGTAAATCACTGACTGCTGTATCAGTTGCCGCCCACGAAGTGGGCCATGCGATTCAATTTAATAGAAATGAACCTGTAACTAAATTGCGCCAGCAATACTTAGGCAAAGCGATGTTGATTAAACGCGTCGGATCAATGATTTTAATGGGCATACCGGTACTGACTTTTCTTATAAAAAGCCCAGCAATTATGTTTTTTGGCATCGCTATAGGTATTGTCACTATGCTTATTTCAGTGTTGATGTACGCGGCAATTCTACCTGAGGAATACGATGCGAGTTATAAAAAAGCCCTACCTATCTTAGCCCAAGGTTATTTACCCGCAGAGCATATGGTAGCAGCTAGGCAGATTTTGAAAGCTTGCGCATTGACCTATGTCGCAAGCGCATTGGCAGATGTACTTAGTTTATGGCGTTGGTTTAGAATGATTAGGTAAGCCTTTAAAGCAGCTAATCTCCTTCTATATAAGAACTTGCCAATTTAAAGCCCCCTTCTCCATATCACTATCCACAAAGTTATATTGCTATGCCTGTATTCTCTGTGCTTTTTGTCAGGTAAGTCTAAGAGGGCATATCACGGATAAGGAAACACAATGAATAGCCGGTCTTTTACAAATTTCCTGACAAAGTAACGACAGATGAAACTAGCTCCATCTTTGATGGCCTCTTATATTTCCACAGGGGCAACCTTGGGAATTATTCGCTACTTCCTTCGTCAGAGTCCATCAAATCCACCCACCGGTGGCTTGTAATGGTTGCTCTGCACTGTCGGTGATCCAACTCACTATCGCACGAGTATTTTTAGCTAAACCAGCCATTTTGATATCCATCACCGCTTGGCACCGATAATTACCGCCTGACGTTTCAATGGCGGTTTTGCGCACTTGCAGTGCAACAAAGTCCTGGTTGACTTTAAGCCCCTTATTCTCGCCTGCTTGAATAGCAACACCTTGCTCAAAACCCAATACAGCGACATAACAAAATTTAGGCTGCCTGAGAGCCTGCTGATAACTCACTTGGGCATTGTGACTTTCACTGTCCCAGCTTAAGGTGAGATTTCCACCCATTTCTTGAGCTTTTGGAATATCATGAGCGCTGAAAAAACCACGCCATTCCCGACCATCAACGACAAAGCCTGGCGTATAAACATGACTGATATTGCCCAATTGAAAATGTTTTTGTTGTCGTTCAGTAAAGCTTGCTTGCGCGTAAATATCTTTCCAACCTAAATAATCCCAATAATCTACGTGGAATGCGATTGGGATCAGCTCTTTCCACAATCTATTATTCTGCAACTGTGCTGAAAGTAAATGCTCTGCTGGCGGACAACTACTGCAACCTTGTGAGGTGTAAAGCTCAACCAGTTGGGTCTTTATGCCACTGCTTTTGAATTCAAATTTTTCCGCCATTGCTGTGGTACTTAAACTGACAACAAGGCAAGCATAGAGTATTCGATTGCTCAATGAATGCATCACACACTTCTCCAACAAAATATAAGATAGAACGATTTATAAATAATACGCAGTGAGTGGGGCTTTAGTTTCACAGCTACAGCGGCATAAAAACGGACAAAAGCTCTCCAGCAGCCCTGTTTTTGTCTATAAGTTACAGGATAAAGCTTGTATAAGGCGCTAATGAGTTAAGAATTACTTAATCGATAAAAGTTTTTATCATTTGTCAGTAACCAGAAAAAAGTCGAATATAGGCGGCATCAAAACAACAAACAATGGAGAAACACGATGAATCATATCAATATTGACTTAAGAATAAATAATCTAAGCTCATTCACTCAGTCTTTCCAAAATGCATTCAGAAGTTTCAGTTTGGCGGGCAAAGTAATTGCATCAAACAGCAACAGAGCCGAAAATTTGATTCTTGATAGAGCTAATTTCTATGCTAATGCCGCCAAAAGAGACGCTTCAATCATTAACATTGATCGTCTACTGATAGCGCAAGGCAATGCATGGTAATAGCCCCCCGGTATCCTTCACCGGGGATCTTTAGATTTTTGAGGATTCCGGTTCCGCGAGTAAGACCAATAGTAACCTCTAGTCACAAGAAAATGGTGCTAGCGGTGAAACCACATTAAAATGCCGTTTCAGGCTGCTACCCATGAACAATACGCTATTAACTTTCCACCCAGTCAAAGCAGTTTTGCTGGAGTCTCTTTTCGGCAATAGATGCTAACAAGCCCGCTCAATCACTGTTTTTTTATAAACTTTATCGATCCTATTCCTTAACCAATTCAGTGCCGGGTCGCGACGTTGTCGCGTGTGCCAAGACATATATATTTTTACGTCACTTATATTTATAGGTAATTCTTTAGTAATGACCAATCCTGCAGCCACTGCATCGAGGGTAGCAGCATCGGGCAAGGTACTGATCAAATTTGTTTCTGCGAGTAACGGAAAAGCGCCACTAAAACTATTGACGGTCATGGCAATGCGCCTTTGCTTATCTAACTCTGTCAGCTTGGCATCTACTGCACCTTGAGCATCTCCTGATAATGACACAAATAAGTGCTCGGCCGACAAAAACGTTTTTAAGTTCAACTCTTGTGCTGCCAAAGCATGGTCGGGACGCATAACACAGACAAACTTAAAATCGCTCATCCACTGGCTGTGAATCAGTTTATTGTCACCTTTGTAACTATCGAGTACTAAGTCGACTTCATTACTGAGCAGTAGCTGTTCACCATCACCACGAAAAGGGACCGCGTGTAAATCAACTCCCGGAGCTTGTTGTTCGAACATTTTTCGCAGCCCTAACCAGAGCACACTGGTCATGCCATCGGTGAGTGCAATGCGAAACGTGCGACGGGCTATCGCCGGAATAAACTGCACTGGGTTGACTGCATTATTGATGGTATTGAGAGGTTCAGATACTTGCTGCCATAATTGATTGGCAAAAGGTGTCGCTTTGATGCCACGCCCGTGCTTAACAAATAACTCATCATTCCAAGTATGACGCATCCTCGCGACCGCGTTAGATACCGACGGCTGAGTCATAAATAGCCGCTGCGCTGCAGCAGTAATCGACTGCTCTTGCATTATCGCATCGAAAATGACAAATAAATTAAGATCTGATCTGCTCATTGCTGCACCCTATTGACTTCAGATTTTGACATATCACTCATTGATATAATCAATGCATATTATATTAATGATCAATTAGATGATATGAATTATTTAATGCAAGATGGACTCACTTCGAAACACACACATTAAACACCGGGAGCACCATCATGAAAGCAGCACTAATCAACCATTACGGCGATACTGAACAACTAAATTACACTGAGATCCAGACACCAACCATTGCAGCAGATCAAGTATTGATAAAAATGCACGCCGCCGGTGTTAACCCAGTAGATTCTTACATTCGCAGCGGCATGTTCAAAGACACAGGTACACACACTTTACCACTGACTCTAGGCTGGGATGGCGCAGGTACGATTGAGCAAATCGGTGAGCAAGTAACCACTCATAACGTTGGCGATCAAGTCTTTGTCATGGCCCCCTTCGCAAAAAACGGTTGCTACGCCCAATACCTCGCAGCAGAGGCCAACTTAGTCGTCCCAAAACCGAACAACCTGAGCTTCGCGCAGAGCGCAGCGGTACCATTAGCAGCACTCACAGCTTGGCAAGGATTGTTCACTGAAGGGAAACTGCAGAAGGGCCAGCGCGTATTAATTCACAATACCAGCGGTGGGGTTGGTAGTTTTGCGGTACAGCTGGCAAAGGCGGCGGGTGCCCATGTCATAGGCACTGCTTCACTAAAAAATAAAGCCTATGTTGAAGGCCTAGGTGTGGATGAATTTATTGACTACCAAAACGGCAAGTTTGAAGACAAGCTAGAAGCTGTCGATATAGTCTTCTCTGCCGTCGGCGGTGGTAACGATATTGTCTCCCGTTCACTAGCGGTCATCAAACCTGGAGGACATCTAATTTCACTGTTTGACGAATTAGACGAGGCATTGGCAACTGCCAAAAAAGTCACTTTTCAGCGTCTTTGGGTACAACCAGACGCCGCTGACTTGACCCAGATAAAAACACTCATAGAGCAAGGGAAAGTGAAAGTGCATTTAGATTCAATATTACCACTGGCGGATGCACAGCTCGCACATCAACGCATTGAGAGCAAACGCACGGTTGGAAAAATAGTATTGGAGATGATAGCTGACTAATATTTCCCTAAGGCATAACCCTGCTATTGCGTGGATGCATTCACGTAATAGCGGCAAGCGTTTGACGGCTTCAATAATCGAAATGAAATCAGCTTACTTTCGCCTTACCATCAAATAAACTGACCAATCGACTAGATTGTACGATTTCAATACGGTTTTGTTGTGCGTAATCTAGCGCTGTATCAGTGACATCACCGAGTGTCACGTACAAGTAGCCCGTAGCATCAGCTGTTTCGCCAACAACCACTAATGATTTCAGTGGTTCAATTCCCGTATTGGCCGCTTTGAATCTTTTAGCACATATCAACAGCTTATGATGGCCACGCGATAGTTCTATCTCAGCACCATTACCTTTGTAGATGTTCGACTCATAGCCATTACTTACGTAATTATCCGCTATCTTTTGCGCCACAGCGAGTGCCTGCATTTTTTTTGCCTGTTCTGTTACTTCTAAAACACGCTTTTGCGAAGGTTGTTGTGATTGCTTAAAGCACGCCCACCCGCCTATAACCAAAAAAGGAAGACCTGCAGTAATACTTAGCGCTATGTATTTAGCATCAGTCACCGCTGTACAAAGAGCTATAATAACTAAACCTATTAATACGCTATACCACCAAGTAGAGCGCAACAGTATTGCGAAGATAGAATTCTCCGCCATTTTAAACTTCATGAAATTTAATTCCTTTGATTATATAGCCACATTTTTACAGGAAGGACCCGAGAGAAAATTTTTCGATATACTACCTGTTAAATACTTTGCATCATACACTTGAGCGCCGCTCATGTCCTTTCGTGTTAAACTCGCCCATTTTTTCATACCTACCGGCTATCGATAAAAAGCTAGTTGATAATATATATTGGATAAATAATGCAGCACACAATAAATGATCAAGATACACCACTACGAGCAACATCATTACTCGAGTATCTATCCCCTTTTGGGGTGATATCAACGAGAGAATTTGTCTATAGATTATTATCTTTTGTAGGCTTTCTATTCATAGCTGTAACCTCACTGGCCTGGCTTCCCTCACTCGAAGCCTTCCTTGAAAAAATAGGCCAGCATCAACCCGCTTCTTTCGTTTACCCAGTAGCAGGCGTATTCGGATTTTTGTTGTTTTGGTTCCTGCTATCGACTTTAACTAAAGAATACCGCACCGCAGGAATGCCCATTCCTTTTATTTTTGCACTGCTGACTAAAGTACTGCCCTTCATCTTTATTTTCAGATTTCTTCTGTCCTCAAAAACGAAACGCGTAGTTAATACTGAACGCGCCAACAGACAAGCTGAATACAGAAAAAGTGAAAAGAAAAAAAATAAAATTTCAGATGTTGATTAGAATACAAAGAATAAGCGTAATATAGGCAAACTTTTTAACTGACCAAGTTATTGCAATTTAGCGGGCCTAAAGCCATTAATAAGCCGCCAACATTTTATCTAATGCCTTCTTTGGAGTGCGCGCGATTTTTTTCAACAACGCAAAGGGAATATTTTCCAGAGCATAGCGCGATTCAATATTTTCAAGCATTGCTTGCCAGAGCTTAGCGGTCATCTGGGAATCATAGAGCGCACGGTGAAACACACCATCAGCGGGAATATTAGCGTGTTTAATTAAAGTACCCAATTGATGATTCGGGGCATCCTGATAGATGCGTCGTGCCACCAACATCGAACAGACAAATTCACCTGTATAATTGCGATCAATCCGAGCTAGTTCCTCATCTAAAAAACGCTTATCGAAAGATGCATTGTGCGCCACCAGATTAGCGTCGCCAATAAAGCGAGCAAAATCCCCCATCACCGCTTCACAAGCAGGTGCATCAGCGAGCATCTTATTAGTGATACCCGTATAGTCTTCAATAAAACGACTCACCCGCCGACCGGGGTTCATCAAAGATTGAAAGCTATCAACCACTTGACCATTTTCCAGTCGTACTCCAGCAATCTCTATCGCCCGATCACCCATATTGGGGGATAATCCGGTCGTTTCAAAATCGAGTACAACGAGGCTATTAGCAGAGGACATTTAAGCTGGTTCCTAAGTGGTTATTGTTTATTAGATCAATCAGCCAAAGTCTGTTCGATTTTGCAAAGCATCAAATTATTATGCCTATTTGATCTTTAGCTATTTTCATTTGAGGATCGCCAGTAGTGCATGAGGCACGCTTGCTTTCCAAATATTGGTTTCCTAAAAACGCTACAAAATGGCACGTTTAGTGATGAACTGGCTTTTATACCTTACCTTGCAGCAGATCTTTTTGTTGATTAAGCGTATCAAATAAAAAGTTTCTAAATACTCTAACACGTTCAGTCGTGCGCAATTCTGGTCGACTTAAAATCCATATATGCCATGTTGAAGGCGCCAGTTTTGCGGGTAATCTAACAAGGTCAGGATCTAACTCAGCTAAGCTACAGGGAATTCTAGCAATACCCATATGGCTTTTGACCGCCTTTAAAATACTTCCGGGGGAGCTGAATTTAGCGGCAATGCGCGTATTGCTAAAATTATCATTGACCCAGGGAAGGTTTCCATCACTACCAGCCCACAGCACTAGGCAATGACCTCGCATTTGTGCCACTTGGCCAGCATCAGCGTTTTGCAGTAACGATTGTTTATATTTTTGCTCTCTTTCATTAAAAGCCGCTAAGTAGCGCTTTGATGCATATATGCCGTGACCTAACTCGCAAATTTTACGCCCGACAAGATCTTCTGGAGGGTTGGGAGTAATTCGAACAGCAATGTCTGCTTCGCGCATATTCATGTCTGTCAAACTGCTATCAGTAATAACTTCAAGATCAATCTCAGGGTAGCGAGTGGTAAATTCAGCAAGATGTGGAATGATCATTGTATTAGCAAAAACAGCTTCGACAGTCAGTACTAACTTACCTTTTAAGCAAGCGTCTCTGCCATAGAGTTTTAAATCAATAGCGAGCGCGGCTTCTTCCATCACACCTGCTTGTTGCAGGATATCCTCCCCCGCTTGTGTCGGTGAATAACCACTTTGCAAGCGCTCAAACAAACGTACTTTTAGCGTTTTTTCAAGCGCCACAATACGCCGCGAAACGGTCGTCACGTTAACGTTTAAGCTAATAGCCGCTTTACTTAGCGAGCCGTTACGTGCAACGGCTAAAAAATATTTTACATCATCCCAATCCATTTGCGCATCTTTGCATAATTAACCCCAAAATACAGCTTTGTTAGAGGCTTTTTAAGATCAATAACGTCTAAACTTAGTTCATTAGCAAAAAAGCCATTAAGGTAGATCAACAGACCTTTTTTAATTTTTAGCCCTTGTGCATTTTGCGCCAATTAAAAAAAATTCAATTGTGCATTTATGCAAACCGACACGGCAGAAATGGCTCTACCGATGAGAATACGAACCTTCTAATATCTGCCCATCCTGACTTTGCTACAAGCCACCATCAAAAATGTTTAAGCAATGAGCGCTGCAAACACTGAAACGTGAAATCAAGATTATCGGTTTATTCATAAAAAATGCCACAAGAACTTTAAATTTGGAGTCTGCAACATGCTGATCAAACGCACCTTACTTTCTACAGCTATATTTGCCGCTGCTAGTTTATCCGCACAAGCGGCCGAAACGGGCAGCAGTTTTTTTAACGACAGTAAATTAGATTTAGATTTACGCAGTTATTATTTCAATCGCGATAAAGTCGGCGAAGCAGACGCTGTCGCGCTGTCTCAAGCGCTGCGCCTGAACTTTACCTCTGGATACGCCTATGACGTCATTGGCTTTGACGGTTCACTTTTTTCCTCCAATAAAATAAGTGGAGAATCGGGCAAAGGCGGCACTGGATTACTGCAAGATGACGGAAATTCACAACGCGGCTACGCAAAAGTAGGTCAAGCCTATGTGAAGTTAAAACTGGGCGATACGACCAAGTTAAAAGCGGGTCGCATGGTATTAGATACCCCCCTACTGAATGACTCGGACTCAAGGTCAACACCCAGTTCTACACAAGCAGTTATGGCAGAAGCTAATGTATTGGGAGCCAAAGTTTATGGCATTTGGTCAGATAGAAGCTCAGCTAAAACCAATGAAAGTTTTGAAAAATATACCGACACTTCAGGCAATGATTACAACGTAAAAGTGATAGGTGCTGGTTATACCTTTAGTAATGGTTTAGATCTAAATCTCGCATACGGCCAAGCGGATGATATCCTCAAGCAAAGCTACCTGAACCTTAGCTATCCTTACAAACTTTCTGACAAGCTGTCCTTAAAATTCGACGCCCATTACTATAGTGGTGAAGCAGAAGGCCAAGCATTAGGACATGTTAGCGCAGACTACAATAGTGATTTGCTCAACTTAGCCGCACAGGTTGCCTACGACAACTCGAAATTGACCTTGTCATATCAAGAAGTAGACGGCGATGAATATCAAGAGGGCTGGGGTGGAGATGATGATACCGGGTTAAGCACGTGGAACTCTGTACAACGACTCGATTTTGATCGTGCTGATGAACAGTCTTGGCAATTGCGTTTAGATCATAAGTTCACGCAAGTAAAAGGCCTAAGTTTCATGACACGATACACTTATGGCGACAATATCGAGCGCGTGGGTCAATCAGACGGTTCTGAGTGGGAACGTAACGTCGAACTTAAATACGCCTTTCAAAATGTCGATGGCCTATCTGCTCGTTGGAGAAACTCAACTGTACGCTCAAGCGAAACAGTAAACACTAACGAAAATCGCCTAATCGTTAACTACAACATCGAGTTTTAGGCATTTCTATAGCCATCAACCCTCAACACAAGGGAGACATAATCGTTTTTAATGTGAATCAGCGATACCCACCACTCATAGGCATAAAAAGTTATCTTGTTGTCTATGAGTGGTGACTTTTAAACATATTAGTGTGAATTTGTGCGCTTAGGCCCCTTTCCTAAGCGCATTTTTTTCGTGACTTTTTTCATTAACACTCTTAACAATGCTTACCCTAAAACGAGATATCATCATCAAAATTAGGCGCTGCTGCCGAAGCTTGTTGAGGTTGCTGCAAAGGACCAAAGAAATTCCCCCATATTTTTATACGTTATCCCCTGTTCAATCAGTAGCCAAGCTAGGACGAGTCGCTGTATGTAATATTCTGGTTAGATCCCTATAGGCAGGTATTTGTATAGATAGCTGTTGTCTTAAAACTATTAGGCCAGCTTTCTACGGCTGAGATTAAAGCTCAACCGGCGCTGTCGTTTCGAGATAATATTGCCCATCACTACCAACACTAGCCCCATACTGGAGTAGATGGTCCATTGATATCCCTCGTAAAAAGCCGAGATAATTAATGCCACTACTGGGGTGATAACCAGTAAATAAGAGGCATGGTTAGCGCCGATGCGATCAACTAATATCAAGTAACAGGTAAAGCCGATCACCGATGCTGGTATCGCCAAATAGAGGAGACTGGCCAAGTACTGGATATCGCT
>Ga0209395_1006962_pt1 | contig 12018 bp, 7 predicted proteins | sample GOMGulsemesocosm_3_FD_184635 | JGI IMG/M metagenome (GOLD analysis project Ga0209395, IMG submission 184635) | Methane-oxidizing microbial communities from mesocosms in the Gulf of Mexico - GOM9D Gulf of Mexico (SPAdes) (version 2) | ecosystem: Environmental > Aquatic > Marine > Cold seeps... | reverse complement strand
AATTTCCCGATGACTGAAGTGCTTTCATTTTTTAGCGTCTTAATGATCGTCATCTTTTTTGTCACCTCATGTGATTCTGGCGCTATGGTGGTGGATATGCTGTGCTCCCACGGTAAGAATGATACTCCACTTTGGCAACGTATTTATTGGGCGGTAGGTATTGGTATTGTTGCGGCGATACTATTACTGGCAGGTGGGCTTAATGCACTGCAAACCATGACTATTGCGAGTGCCTTGCCTTTTACGGTCGTGTTGTTAATCGCTATTATTGGTTTGATTAAATCGTTACGTGTTGAAGCTTTTAAACAGGATAGTCAACTAATAACGGCAATACCCCATGCAAGTAATGAGAATAATGATAGTTGGCAAATGCGATTAAAGAGCGTTGTCGATTTTCCAAATAAAGGCAACGTGAGTAAATTTATCACCCAGACTGTGGTACCTGCATTTGATCTAGTGGCAAAAGAACTACAGGAAAATCAAATTAAGGTTGATATATCACATAACGATGGACTGAGCTTTATTGTCAAACACGGCGAAGAACAAGCGTTTGTCTATCGAGTAGTCGCGCGGAAGTACTCACAGCCTGACTTTGTAAATGAAGACGATGAAGATGAACAAAGTTACTATCGAGCAGAAGTTCATTTACTTGAAGGGGGCCAAGACTATGACATTATGGGCTGGTCGAAAACGGCAGTGATCAATAATATTATTGATCAATACCACAAGCATCTACACTTTTTACACTTGTTACGTTAACTTATAGAGGCGTCAGTTTTATTGGCATTGCTGATACTTCTGACGCTCATCGCGTTTAGCTCGAACACAGTGCGGAATCAATTTCATTAACATCCATCATACCCGCGAGACGCTCTACTGAACAGAGAAATTTTGACTGCTCCCATTGTGCTAAGTGAGAGAGCTTTTCAATGAAATACTCTTGTAAATATTGTGGGGCATTAAGTAAAAGCGCATTGCCATTTTATAGATAATTAATTAGGTTTGTTTAAAGCATACTACTTTACCTGACGTGGTGATCACCTCTGTTTTAATCATTTGGTTATCATCACTCAAGGTTAATAAACCAATTCCACTACCATTAAATAAAGTTACGTCGTTAGCTGCATCGCTACAATCTGGCTTTCTTACCATAATCTTCATTCGTCTACGCTTAGTAAACCAATTAAGCGGTGAATACGTTCCATATAAATATTTATTAAGACGTTCTAATGTATGTAACAAAGCGGCGGGAAACTGGTTTTTTATACCACTACAAGTGACTTGTAGTATTTTAGAGCTATTACGACGAAAGCGATGAGTTACCTCATAAACAAACGAATAATGTACATCTCCAGAGAGAATTATAAAATTAGGTGGCGTTTTATAATGTCTAAAAATATTGAGCATCACATTAGCGGTACCTGAGTGAGCCATCCAGTTTTCGGCATCTACGGCTAATGGCTTCCCTAAGAATGTAAATATTCGTTGGATAGTTTCAATTAACTTAACACCATAAATAGGAGCTGCTGAAACCAAAATAATGTCAGGCTCATTAATTAACTCTTGCTGAAGAGCTGATAATGATTCCCAATCCATTAACCCCGAAGGCTTGCCTGCATTGCTTTCTGAGCGCCAACGCTGTGTACGGGTATCTAACACTACAATTTTAGGGGATGTATTCAAGCTATAGTGCCATTCATCCCAGTTAAGCATTTTATCAATAAGTCCTGCATGTTCTAAATAACCTTCTTTGCAAAAATCAGGTTCAAGTTCATCAATAATGCTAGCGAATTTATCAGGTGCATTCCCCCAGCCTTGACATAAGCAATAACCAATTAACGCATTGCCAATAATTTGTTTTGAAAATGAATGATTATAAGCCGCGTCTTCCCAGCCTCTAGTTAAATTCCAGTCATCGGTAATATCGTGGTCATCAAAGATCATGTATGTTGGAATATGAGCTAAAGAGCGTCGAATCTTGGGTAAACCTTCGACAAGACGATTAATAACCAATAACTCTTTTTGATATTTTTTCTGAAACGCTTGGGGGATATTTTGATCGTTACAGTCAACAATGTCCCATAATTCTGGAGACCAAACGAGCAAATACATCGCCATCACTTCAGATAACGTTACTAAATGATTTTGAACATGAACTGAGGTGAAAATTGGTGCTTTTCGCGCACCAAAAGCTTTATCAAATAGTGAGCTATTAATTGTATGGTGAGGAAGTATTTTTTCACGTTGATAATAACAGTGAGCACTTTTGAACAAACCGTCACTTGAACTGGTAGGTTCGTGATGTTCACTGTCGTCGACCCACTGTTCATCATAGAGTCCTAATTTTTTAATGACCTGATGAATAGCCACAAGCATAGGTCCTGCAACATCATCGGCATATATTTGATCTCCTGACATCATCAATAATGCCGGGCGCTCTTCAACTGAGACCCCACTATTCTCAATAACATTGTCTACTTGCAATAAACCATCATCACTATCAAAGTGAGGTTTTCGACAAGAACCATGCAAGATTTTATTCATTATATTTTTAATAATAAAATTAGGCAGCATTTGCTCCCCGTAAACTAAGTCAGGGATTAATTCGTCTAAGTCTTTTCCATCCCCTTCAAGTATTGATAAAGTAAAATTATAAGTGAGTACAACATTCATCGGAAAGTCATCATTTGCCGACACAGAGATCAAATTTATAAAAGCATGCTTACCAATGCTTATCTGTTGAACTTCATCACTATTAAGTTCTCGATTTAAGAGCGACTCACCATTATCAAGACGACAAATAGTACAACTTAATGTATAAGCTTGAGAGGTAACTAACCAGAAATTAAGTTGTTTCGACTCACAATGTCGTAATATAGGCCCTGCAATAATAGCAGGTAATTCAGTGATTTTTTTGATGATGATTTCTCGTAATAACTAAAAATTTAAAGATGTTATCTATATCCGTAATTTTCCATATTTTACATAAAGTGCTAAGGATATTTCTACTATAATACTATTAACCCAATAGCGGATTACTTATATAGATGTTTAAAACCTTCTTATTGATCATCATTACCCTAGCTACATTTTCTTGTGGTTCAATGTCGTTGAGTAACGGTCGGCAAGAAGTAATAATAAAACCGCAACAAGCTCCTTGCGACATTCATCGCAAGGAAATAGATCCTAACTGTAAAATTGAAAGTAAAAACGTATTACCGCAGAAACATCGCTAGATTAAAACTAAATTTGATAGCCCCAACGAGGCATAATTGATTGTTCGATACCTAAATGGTCTAACATTCTGCCAACCATAAAGTCGATCAAGTCATTAATTGATTGAGGTTGATGGTAAAAGCCTGGAGCTGCCGGCATTACCGTGACACCCATTTGTGAAAGGGTCAGCATATTTTGCAGGTGAATAGTCGAAAATGGTGTTTCGCGTACCACCATTATTAACTGGCCACGCTCTTTAATCACCACATCTGCCGCACGTTCAATTAAGTTGTCGCTCATACCTTGGCTGATGGCGGCTAATGTCCCTGTTGAACATGGACAAACAATCATTTTTTTCGGTGCCGCTGAACCTGATGCTACTGGTGAGAACCATTGCTCTTTTCCAAAAAAGGTAATTTGCGACGCTTTAGCTTGGAATTTTTCACTAAAAAATTTAGTTGCTGCATCTGGTGATGCCGGTACCTTTAAGCCCACTTCGGTGTCAAAAACAATACGCGCTGCACTTGAACATAACACATAAATTTGAAAGTTAGCGGCAACTAAACATTCTATTAAGCGTAACGCATAAGCCGAGCCCGATGCTCCGGTGATTGCTACGGTAATTTTCTCTTTAAACTCGCTCATAACACTTTCCTATTGGTAAGTTCCGCTAATAATTTGTCATGAATATTACCAAAACCGCCATTACTCATCACTACAATAGTATCGCCTGCTTGAGAGTTTTCAGTAATACTTGTCACTAAAGTATCAATATTAGTTTCCACAATACATGGTTGCTGACAATCTTGGATAAGCGCTTCAACTGACCACTTTACTTGTTCGTCTTGATATAAATACACCACATCGGCTTGCGCTAAAGAGGCTGCAAGTGTGTCTTTGTGAACGCCAGATTTCATGGTATTTGATCTCGGTTCTAAAACCGCAATAACGCGACGTTTTTTGCTGTCTTTTGCGCTAGCGGCATCAACATTCGCTCGCACGCCAGCCAGCGTTTTAGTAATAGCCGTAGGATGATGAGCAAAGTCGTCAAAAACGCGTACTTGGTTAACTTCGCCACGTAGCTCTAAACGTCGTTTGGTATTTATAAATTCAGCCAGTGCGTCAATGGCAACGCCACTCGGTACGCCAGCATGACGCGCAGCAGCAATAGCCATTAAACCATTGTCGATATTAAAGTCGCCAATTAAACTCCATTTTACTGTGCCTTGGTTTTCACCTTTAAATCGCACAATAAATTCACTGCCGTCAGCCGTCAGTTTTTCTGCATGCCAGCCTTCTTTATTACATTCATCTTCCACACTAAACTCGGTGGGTGTCCAACAACCTTGTGCTAAAGTTTCAGTAATAGCAGATTCATTTTTAGGCGACAGTACTAAGCCATTACTGGGCACCATACGAATAAGATGATGAAACTGACGTTGAATGTCTGACAAGTCGTTAAAAATATCAGCGTGGTCAAATTCCATATTATTAATGACTAACGTGCGCGGACGGTAATGTACAAACTTAGAGCGCTTATCGAAAAAAGCAGTGTCATATTCATCTGCTTCAATAACAAAAAATGGCGCATCACCCAAACGGGCAGAACAATCAAAATTCTGTGGTACGCCACCAATTAAAAAGCCGGGTTTCATGTGGGCATATTCTAGAATCCATGCCACCATTGAGCTGGTCGTAGTTTTTCCATGTGTACCTGAAATAGCGACGACCCAACGGTCTTTTAAAACATTTTCTAATAACCATTGCGGGCCTGAGGTATAGGCGATATTTCGGTCAAGTACGTACTCCACCATAACATTGCCTCGCGACATGGCATTGCCAACAATCACTAAATCAGGCTCGTCTTTTAAATGTTCAGTTAAGTAACCTTGTTTTAATTCAATACCTAATTGTTCTAGTTGCGTGCTCATTGGCGGGTAAACATTGGCATCGCAGCCTGAAACACGGTGGCCTAATTGTTTGGCAATAGCGGCGATTCCGCCCATAAATGTGCCACAAATACCTAAAATATGAATATGCATGTAATGTCCGCTTAATACTTTGCCGCTAAAGTGTTAGACACGACAAGTAATGATAGAAATAAGATAAAGTTAATGGCAGTAATATACCTGATCAGAATGAAAAAAGGCATTGCAATACCTCGCTTATTTAGTAACTATTGAAATGCAGACAGGAATATAAGGAAAATAAAGTGCGACCTCCTATTTTACAATCACTCCATATTTACCCAATAAAATCGACCGCAGGTATTTCATTATCAAATAGCTGGGTTGATGACCTAGGTTTAAGTTTTGACAGGCGTTTTGTCGTATCAGACCTCAACGGTCAGTTTATTACTGCCCGTACCGAGCCGACTCTTTGTCTTATTCGCGTAAACTTAACTGAGCATGGTTTAATATTAACGGCTCCGGATATGCCTGCGCTTGCCATAAACTATCAAGAGTTATCAAACAACTACCAGAATATTACCGTTTGGAATGATGATATTCAGGGACAGTACGGGAAAAAAAGTTACGATTTATGGTTTAGCCAATATCTACAAAAACCTTGTCAGCTACTTTATTTTGGCGAACAGTCCCAACGCTATGTCAGTAATAGTCATAAGAAAATCGCCTTTGCTGACGGTTACCCATTATTACTTATATCTCAGGCATCCCTAGATGACTTAAATAAAAAAATGTCAGGGCAGTCGCCACAAAAAATTAGCATGGCACAATTTCGTCCTAACCTTGTGGTAAATAGTTGTAATGCCTTTGCTGAAGATACTTGGCAACATATTCGTATTGGCGAAGTTGAGTTTGAAGTGTCTAAGCCTTGTTCTCGTTGTATTTTTACCACAGTGAACCCTAAGAGTGCAGAGCAACATCCGAAACAAGAGCCTCTCAAAACATTAACAACTTACCGGCAAGTTACTAGTGGTGATGTGATGTTCGGGCAAAACTTAATTGCGCTTAATAAGGGCAGCATTAAACAAGGCGATGAAATTCTGGTACTTAAAAACCAGTCTGCGCCGATATTTGTCCCAAAATCAGCGAAGAAGTCTATTAATAAACAATCTCCTCTTAACGTATCAACGAGTAAAGGTTTGAATAAAATGCCTAAAGGAAAAGTTAATTTAAGTTTTGATTCATGGAACAAGAGTTTTACCGGTAACACCAAAGACACAATTTTAGAACAAGGTGAAGCAGCAGGTATGTTATTACCTTATTCATGTCGAGGAGGCATGTGTGGTCGTTGTAAAATCAAACTTAAAAGTGGTGAAGTAAGACAGTTAGCAAGTGACGGATTAAGTGATGAAGACAAAGAACAAGGCTTTGTTCTAGCTTGTAGTTCAGTGCCTCAATCTGATCTCGTTTTAGCTAAAAGGTGATTTAAAGCGGCTAACCTACATTAGCCGCTTTACCTGAAACTATAATTTAAGCCTTCGTTAACGCCTTCAATAACTTTCTCACTATTTCCAAATTTTCTCTCAACATCATAAGTATCCTTTTGTGCCCATCATTAATTTTATTCTTCTAACTCTCCTGTTCAACATTTCATTCCAACATTTGCGCAAAGTAGAGCTATCACTCTAAACCTTGATATAAATCAACATTCAATCAGCTGCCTGGTTACACAAATTCACAAGTTGATGTAAATCAAGTTACGGGTATCGTCATGGTGACAAAATCCGCTTATAGAATATTTTACGTAAACAAGCTCTTTTAGAAGAGAAAATAAAATTTGAGTGCTTGCCTTTAATTCAGAAGGATTGTTTAAGGCAATAGAAGTGCCAATCGCATTACACATGAAATACATAGGATATAAATGATGAAATTTACTAAGACAAAATTATCACTCGCTTTAATTGCTACCTCTGTTATCTCTGCTCCTTTTGCTATGGCGGACGGTGCATCATTCAACTCAGGTGTCAAAAAAGCACTTGCCGATACGAAAGTAAATGTGAGTTTACGCGCTCGTTACGAAGGTGTCGATGAAGACGGCGTTAATGACGCGTCAGATAAGGATGCTACAGCATTAACGTTAAAGTCACGTATTACGCTTAAAACGGGGGCTTTTAAAAACTGGTCTTTAGGGCTAGAAGTTGACAATGTTACAGCAATAGTTGATGACTACAATGACCTAACCTTTGATTACTCAGGCAATGATTCAGTTGTTGCGGATCCTGAAGTTACTGATGTTAACCAAGCATATCTACAATACAATACTGGCAAAGTAAAAGTTACCGCGGGCCGCCAACGCATTCTACATAATAATCAGCGTTTTATTGGTGGTGTAGGCTGGCGTCAAAATGAACAAACTTATGACGGATACCGTATTCAATATGCCGCTAGCGATGCATTATCTCTTGATTACAGTTATATTCATAACGCCAATCGTATTTTTGCTGATGATAAAAAAGGAGATGATCTTTCAGGTGCATTTCATTTTGCGAATGCAGGTTATAGAATTAACAAATCTCATAAAGTTTCAGCTTTTGCTTATGTTTTAGATTTTGATACCGCACATGCAATGTCTTCAAATACTTATGGCGCACTTTATAATGGTAATTTCGGCGCAATAAACGTTAACTTAAGCGCAGCAACACAAAGTGACGCAGGCGATAATGCAGTTAGTTACGATGCAAGTTACTATAATGCTGAAATTGGTACTAAATTAGGTAATGTTACTATTTTAGGTGGTTTAGAAGTTTTAGGCAGTGATGATGGTAAAGCAGCCTTTAGCACTCCTTTCGCTACCTTACATAAATTCCAAGGCTTTTCAGACAAATTCTTAGGAACTGGCAGCAGCACAGGCATGAAAAATGGTGTTGAAGATGCTTATATTACTGTCAAAACTAAATTAGGTGGCGTTAAATTAACAGCAACCTTCCATGATCTTGCTTCAAATGAAGGTGATATAGATTATGGTACAGAATTAGATTTAGTCGCGGCTTACAAATTTCAAAACAATTTCAATGTGCTGGTTAAATTTGCAAGCTACAGTTCAGATGATTTAAGCACTGATACGAGTAAACTATGGGTACAGGTTGCAACTAAGTTCTAGATTTACAGACGCTTTTTTACTTACAATTTGACTTTAAGGCTGTTACGAAAGTACCAGCCTTTTTATGTTCAGGATGAAGGGTCATGATTTTTGCTCCCGACAAATCATAAGTACCTACATCCATGTAGGCAATGTCGTGATGCCATGGCAGTTCCTAGGCATCCATGCCTTCACTGCATTAGTGCTTCCATGCACGTCGATGGCAAGGAACGACGAATGTTCAGGCCTTTATCAGACATCTTGTCTTTTAAGGCATTAGTCATCCATACACGTCGATGAAGGATCATACGAGTATTATTGAACATAAACATAAAAAGTACCGCTTATTCTTGTTGTATCTCGAACAAAGAAATCAATAAAATCAACCGACAAGCAGCAACTTATAAAAAAGTGATGAATTGTCTAAGCTGAGCGATTAGAATAGCCGCGTTTGAGTTTTCAGCTAAGGTACTACTTTGTTATTAATGATCGACAATTACGACTCTTTTACCTTTAACTTGGTACATTATTTTCGTGCTCTAGGGCAAGAAGTCTTGGTTGAACGTAACGATCAAATAACAATAGCGGCTATAGCTGAAATGTCACCTGAATATATTGTTATTTCACCGGGTCCATGTACTCCTGATGAAGCAGGCTTGTCATTGGCCATTATAGAAAAGTTTGCCGGAGAAATCCCAATATTAGGGGTATGCTTAGGCCATCAATGTATCGCTCAGTATTACGGTGCAACTGTTGAAAAAGCGCGTAAGGTGATGCATGGTAAAACGAGTCGAATTAGTCATAATCAAAGCGGCTTATTTCACCAACTCAACCATCCCTTGACGGTTACACGCTATCACTCATTAATCGTCAATAAAAAAACCTTACCTGACTGTCTATCTGTAACCGCGTGGAGTGAGGATGAAAATGGCGCTCAAGATGAAATTATGGCGTTAGCACATAAAACGCTCCCAATCGTTAGCGTGCAATTTCATCCTGAATCTATTTTAACGGAACAAGGTGATGTGCTTCTGAAAAATTTTATTAAAAACTTTGCAGAAGCGTAACAATATGTCGTTACTAAAAAATAATACGAGTAATATCACCTGTGATCATTCATACTTTCATCGTTACCGTCGATAAAGCATCACTTAATTTCATTACTATTGGATAACCTTACCCTCGCTCATGCAAATTTTTGAAAATAATGATTTAGTTGCCCCTATATACAGACGAGCTATGAGCTTGTTGATCAGTAAAGATTTCGCTGAACAACAAAGTGGCAAGGTTGCCGTTACTAACCTTCAAAACAGTGAACAAACAAATCGTCGCAGAGAGTTATTAGCGGTTGAAGAAGAAGCAAAGAAAAATAAAATTATTAAAGCCCATGGCGAAAGTCACTTTACCGATCAGGTAATGTCAAAATTTTTTGCGCACGTTACCACGCAAGTTAATAAAGCATTTGATAATAAAGAAAGCCTTTATAACAATGTGCTAAAAATTGAAGAAAGTGCGCCCTCAATTCTAGAGATATTATCGGTTCGTGCGGCGTCAATAAACCGTATTACCCCTTTAGCTAAGTCATTACCATGGTTAGCTATTGAATTAGTCAATTTAGTTAATAAACCACAGTATCGTAAACGTGCTGACGTACAAGTTTCTGATGCCAGTTTAGCATTAAGCTACATTGGCTTGGATAACTTAAAACTAGTAATGCCGACGTTTATGCTCAAGCATTGGCTACCTAATAGTACTGCTCCATATGCATTAATGAAACGTAAGTTATGGAATGAGAGTTTAGCCATAGCAATGGCATCATCGGTGTTAGCTAAAAAAGAAGGCATGGACGAATTTACCGCTTTTGCTGCGGGTATGTTTAGTAATTTAGGACTATTAGCCGTTTCACGATGTTTCTTAACGACATATAGTGAGTTACATACGGAAGAATTAAAAAAAGCCTACGAGAATAAAGATAAAAAACTTCATGATACTTTAGTCAACTTTGATGCTTCACCAGAATTACTTTTAGAGCAAATAATGAGTCGAAGCAGTACAGTATCAGCTGATTTAGTGGAACTAATGCGTTTTGATCGTCTAAGAGTTACCGAAGCAGTATTTGATATTGCCTATACTGAAGATTTCCAACAAATGTCGCCCTTAGCTCAAATTATTACTAAAGCTAAAGCTTACGTGGCCTTTAGAAGTTTAGCTAAAGAAGAGTTAATCAGCAACGATGAAGCAAAATTACTGCTAATTGCAGCAAGTGTTACTCCACAAGAAATCAGTTTATTAAAGAAAAGTGACATTGATCATATAAAATTAAATTTCAAATAGTTTTTTGATTATTTATGAGAGGTTGACCAAGCGCCAATATTGACCAAAGTATGAGATTCAACGAGTAACAGGGTCAATTATCACTTTCCTCCTTTTTCATATAGTTATGCAGCTATACTGAATAAAACCTGACAAGCCTTTGTTTTATAAGGCTTGCAGTGACATCACACAAGACAAACGCTGTTTTTTCTGTCATACTTAGCGCCTAATTTTTAGCACTATTCATTATTTGTCCGCTAAAATTTAATCTATTATAAGGTTTTTATTCGCTGAATATTTCGCCAATAACAACCAACGCGCACTGAATACAGTGTTCAATAACTTGAGGAGTAAACAATGACTAACCATTTTCCTGTAGGCCGTGAATTATTTGATGACGTGATGGTACCTAACTATGCACCATCGGCTGTAATCCCTGTACGTGGTGAAGGTTCTCGAGTTTGGGATCAACAAGACCGTGAATTCATCGATTTTGCTGGCGGTATTGCAGTTAACTGTTTAGGTCACTGTCATCCAGCTCTTGTTGGCGCATTAAAAGATCAAGCTGATAAAATTTGGCATTTATCAAATGTAATGACTAACGAACCTGCATTACGTTTAGCTAAAAAAATCGTTGATAATACATTTGCTGATAAAGTTTACTTTGCGAACTCGGGTGCTGAATCAAACGAAGCAGCCCTTAAATTAGCACGCCGCTGGGCACTTGACGTTCATGGTAGTGACAAAACACAAATCATCGCTTTCAACCAAGGTTTCCACGGTCGTACTTTCTTTACCGTTACCGTTGGTGGACAAAAAGCTTATTCAGATGGTTTTGGTCCTAAACCAGGCGATATTGATCACGTTGATTACAACGATCTTGAAGCGCTTAAAGCTATAATGTCTGACAAAACTTGTGCGGTAATGATCGAACCATTACAAGGTGAAGGCGGATTAGTTTCTCCTACTCAAGATTTCATCCAAGGTGTTCGTGACCTTTGTGATGAACATAAAGCATTATTGATTTTTGATGAAGTACAAACAGGTGTTGGCCGTACTGGCGATTTATACGCTTACATGGGTTTAAATGTTGTTCCTGACATTTTAACTACTGCAAAAGCATTAGGTGGCGGTTTCCCAATCGGCGCAATGATCACAACAACTGAACTCGCTAAACATCTTAAAATTGGTACTCATGGTAGTACTTACGGTGGCAACCCACTAGCCTGTGCTGTTGCAGAAGCTGCATTTGATACCGTTAATACGCCAGAAGTATTAAACGGTGTTACTGAAAAAGCACAACGTTACATTGACGGTTTAAATGCCATTAACGCTAAATACAATGTATTCACTGAAATACGCGGTAAAGGTTTATTGATTGGTGCGGTATTAAATGAAAACTATAAAGGTAAAGCAAAAGACTTTTTAGTTGCCGCTATGGCA
>Ga0209395_1006960_pt1 | contig 12019 bp, 9 predicted proteins | sample GOMGulsemesocosm_3_FD_184635 | JGI IMG/M metagenome (GOLD analysis project Ga0209395, IMG submission 184635) | Methane-oxidizing microbial communities from mesocosms in the Gulf of Mexico - GOM9D Gulf of Mexico (SPAdes) (version 2) | ecosystem: Environmental > Aquatic > Marine > Cold seeps... | reverse complement strand
GGCGGTGTGGTCAGTGGCCCGACGAATTTCCCGATGCGTGGGGGCATGGGCTTGATGGGCGAAGCGGGGCCTGAGGCGATTATGCCGCTCACGCGTGGTGCGGATGGGAAGCTTGGGGTGCGCGCGCAGGAAGGCAATTCGCAACCTGTGCAGGTGGTGATGAACATCTCGACCCCGGATGTGGGCGGGTTCCAGCGCTCACGCAGCCAAATTGCAGCCCAGATGAGCCGCGCTTTAGGGCAGGGCGTCCGAAACCGGTGATATAATCGGTGACCAGATCAGCTAAATAATTGCAGTGATGAAACAGGGGCTTGGGATTTTCCGGGCCCGTTTTCTTTGACGAATGGAGGGTATTCCCATGGGGTTTCACGAAGTTAGATTTCCTGCCAACCTGAGTTTTGGGTCACTGGGTGGGCCTGAGCGGCGCACAGATGTGGTGACACTTGCCAATGGGTTTGAAGAACGTAACACCCCTTGGGCGCATTCGCGTCGCCGCTATGATGCGGGGTTGGGAATGCGATCCCTAGACGATGTTGAAGTGCTGATCGCGTTTTTTGAGGCACGTCGTGGACAGCTCTTTGGCTTTCGTTGGAAGGATTGGGCGGATTTCAAATCTGGTCGTGCCTCTGCTGAGGTAAGTTTTGCCGATCAGGTGATTGCGATTGGCGATGGGCTGGCGAAAGATATCCCCTTGGTGAAAACCTATGTGTCCGGTGGGCATAGTTATATCCGTCCTATTACAAAGCCTGTGCAGCATTCGGTGAAGATCGGGTTGGATGGCGATGAACTGCAAGAAAGCGTGGAATACACCGTCGATCACCTGACGGGTATGGTGCATTTTGATCACCCACCCGATGAGGGTGCTGAAATTCAAGCGGGGTTTGAGTTTGATGTGCCGGTGCGCTTTGACGTGGATCGGATCATGACTTCAGTGGCGAGCTTTCAGGCCGGTGATGCGCCGAATGTTCCCGTGGTGGAGGTCCGTGTCTGATGGTGTTTCCACAGGATCTAGCAGCCCATCTGGCGGAAGGTGTGACCACCACCTGCCGGACTTGGGCGATTACGCGGCGTGATGGGGTGATCTATGGATTCACCGACCATGATTTAGACATCTCTTTTGACGGCATTGATTTCATTGCCAATACCGGTCTGACGGCACGCGCGCTGACGCAAACTACTGGGCTTTCTGTTGATAATACGGAAGCAATGGGGGCGCTGACCTCTGCTGCGATCCGTGAGGAAGACATTATTGCAGGGCGCTTTGATGGGGCGCAAGTGCAGGCCTGGCTTGTGAATTGGACGGTCCCTACACAACGGGTTTTGCAGTTTTGCGGTGAGATCGGTGAGCTGACCCGTGGCGATGGTGCATTTGATGCTGAGTTACGCGGGATCACTGAGGCGCTGAACCAGCCACAGGGACGAGCGTATCAAAGCCCGTGTTCTGCGGTTCTGGGGGATGAGAAGTGCGCCTTTGATCTGGAAGCGCCTGGCTATGCGGTGGAAATCGCTGTGCAGGCCGTTGAAGATATGCGTGTGTTCCGGTTTGAAAAGCTGGGTGATCTGGACGGGTTCGATCACCGTTGGTTTGAACGGGGACGCTTAACAGTCCTGTCTGGGAATGCCGCAGGCCTTATCGCTGTGATCAAGAATGACCGCCTGTCTGCGGATGGGCGTCTTGTTGAGCTATGGGATGCTTTGCAGGCTGAGATTGAACCGGGGGATATCATCCGGCTGGAGGCAGGCTGCGATAAGCGTGCATCCAGTTGCAAGTTCAAGTTCAACAATTTTTTGAACTTCCGAGGGTTCCCGCAGATGCCAGGTGAAGATTGGTTGATGGCAGTACCAAAGCAGGCAGATGCGAATACTGGGGGCTCTTTGGGTGAGTTTTTAGGAGTCGGATCCAGTTTTGGTGTTGGCGGCGGGGCTGAAGATCCCTTCTTTGGGCCAGGAGAAACCTGATGCAAAGAGAGCAGTTAATCCTGAAAGAAGCACGGGCGTGGATTGGTACACCTTATCTGCATCAAACATCGGTGAAAGGGGCCGGCTGTGATTGCCTCGGGCTATTGCGTGGTGTCTGGCGCGAGATATTTGGACAAGAGCCAGCCCCTGTACCAGCTTATACGCCGGATTGGTCCGAGCCCTCGCGTGATGAGGTGCTGTGGCGGGCAGCATGTCGGTATTTGGTTGTGAAACCAATGAAGTTCGCAGTGCCTGGCGATGTGCTTTTGTTTCGGATGCGCCGGGGATCGGTTGCCAAGCACCTAGGGATACAGGGGCTGTGTGGCGAGGCCCCGACCTTCATTCATGCATATAGCGGTCATCGGGTAACAGAAAGCCCGCTGAGCCAATCCTGGGAGCGCAGAATTGCCGCCAGGTTTGAATTTCCACGGGAGAGCAACTGATGGCGACGATTGTATTAGGTGCAGCTGGTGCGGCTTTGGGGTCTGCCTTTGGCGGAACTGTTCTAGGTCTGTCTAGTGCGGTGATTGGCCGGGCTATTGGTGCTTCTCTGGGGCGAGCAATAGATGCGCGGATCATGGGGAGCGGCGCGGAACCTGTTGAGACGGGGAAGGTTGATCGTTTCCGATTGATGAGTGCTTCTGAAGGGGCTGCTATCCCGCATCTGTATGGGGCTATGCGTGTCGCTGGGCAGGTAATCTGGGCGTCCGACTTCCTTGAGAGCTCCACTACGACGTCAGGAGGCGGGAAGGGCGCGCCTAAGGGGGCAAGTGTGACCTCGTATGAATACAGTGTCAGTATTGCGATTGCTGTCTCTGAGGGTGAGATCAGCGGGATAGGCCGTATCTGGGCCGATGGGGATGAAATCTCTGCTGAGGGTCTGAACATGCGTGTTTATACTGGGTGCGAAGATCAAATGCCTGATCCCAAGATTGAAGCGGTCGAAGGTACTGGAAATGTGCCAGCGTATCGTGGGATTGCTTATGTCGTGCTGGAGGACCTGCCCCTTGGGCCGTTTGGCAATCGTATTCCGCAACTGTCGTTTGAAGTGGAGCGCCCTGAGCGTGGCATTGAGGGTGATGTGATTTCTGAGGCGGAAACGCTCGCGGAAGGCACGCAGGGGATCGCGCTTATTCCAGGGACAGGGGAATATAGCCTTGCCACCACGCCAGTGCATTACAGTGATGGTCCGGGCTTACTACGTGGGGCGAATGTGAATTCTCCCTCTGGGTTGACGGATTTTGAGAGTTCAGTCACGGCGCTGGGCAGTGCATTACCTGCCTGTAAGTCAACGTCTCTGGTTGTCAGTTGGTTTGGTGATGATCTGCGCATGGGGCATTGTAGCTTACGCCCAAAGGTCGAGCAGAACACAAATGATGCGGCTGCAATGCCTTGGGCCGTGAGTGGTGAGAGGCGCAATACGGCTGATCTGATACCGCTCGAGGATGATCGGGCTGTATATGGTGGCACGCCTACAGATCAGTCGGTGATCGAGGCGATTACGCATTTGAAAGATGCCGGGCGTGAAGTGGTGCTTTATCCGTTTATCCTGATGGATCAACTTTCGGATAATGGATTAGCTGATCCTTGGTCTGACGCTGTGGATCAACCGCACCTGCCGTGGCGTGGGCGTATAACTGGCGATAAAGCTCCGGGTCAGATGGGAACGACGGATACCACGGCGGGGGCAAATGCAGAGGTTGCCGCATTCTTTGGTAGCGCGAGCGTAGGCGACTTCGTGACACAATCCATCACTACAGAGACACCGGAAGTACATGGCGCTGAGGTCATTGTGCCGTCCCTATGGGGAGGGGGCAGTGTCACAGCCAGTACTCAAACGGTTATCGGTTATACTGGCCCTGCAGAATGGTCATATAGGCGCTTCATTCTACATTACGCCCATATCTGTGCGGCTGCTGGTGGGGTGGATGCCTTTTGCATTGGCTCTGAGATGCGTGGTTTGACGCAATACCGCGGAGAGAATGATACATTTCCAGCTGTGGAGGCTTTGATAACTCTTGCGGCAGATGTGCGCAGTATTCTTGGGCCTGATGTGAAGATTGGCTATGCAGCGGATTGGTCGGAGTATTTCGGTTATCACCCGCAGGATGGGTCGGGGGATGTGTATTTCCATCTGGATGCGCTTTGGATGGATGCCAATATCGATTTTATTGGGATCGACAATTACATGCCTCTAGCTGATTGGCGGGACGGTGTGGATCATCTGGATGCACATTGGGGGGCCATTTATAGCCAGGATTATCTACGCGCCAATGTTGCGGGTGGAGAAGGCTATGATTGGTATTACCATTCTCAGGAAGCCCGCGATGCTCAGATCCGCACACCGATTACCGATGGGGCAGAGAATGAGCCTTGGGTGTTTCGCTATAAGGACATTCATAGTTGGTGGACGAAACTGCACTATGATCGCCGGGCTGGTGGTATCAGGGATGGTGATCCCAATCAGTGGGTTCCGGGGGCAAAGCCGATTTGGTTCATGGAATATGGCTGTGCAGCTATTGACAAAGGCGCGAACGAGCCGAATAAATTCTTAGATCCGAAAAGCTCTGAAAGTGGATTGCCGCATTATTCTGATGGCAGCCGGGATGAGCTGATGCAACGGGCCGCGCTGGGCGCAGTGCAAAGCTATTGGGCGGATCCCGCGAATAATCCAGTGGATCCGGACAGTGGGCATCAGATGGTTGATATGAGCCATGCCCATGTCTGGGCTTGGGATGCGCGGCCTTTTCCGTGGTTTCCCAATAATGGCGTGCTGTGGTCGGATGGGGTGAATTATCCGCGGGGGCATTGGTTGAATGGGCGGTCATCGGGCTGGACACTGGCTGGAGTTGTTGCGGAAATTTGCAAGCGTTCTGGTGTTGAAAAGATCGATGTGTCCGAACTTCATGGGTATGTGCGCGGTTATCTCGATGATGGTGGGCGTGATGCGCGATCTGCTTTGCAACCTTTAATGCTGGCCTATGGCTTTGATGCGATTGAACGTGAAGGTGTTTTGAAGTTTCAATTGCGCGATGGTCGTCCTGAGATTTCAATCTCCTCTGGTGAGCTGGCCGTGACAGAAGAACAGGATGCACGGGTGAAGACAACGCGGGCACCTTCAGCTGAAATTGCCGGGCGCGTGCGCCTGAACCATATCGAATCTGGTGGGAATTACGACACGCGTTCTGCTGAGGCGATTTTCCCCGATGAGGTGACCTATTCAATCAGCCAAAATGAATTGCCAATCGCAATGACGCAAAATGAAGCGCGTGCGGTGGTGGAGCGATGGTTGGCTGAGGCACGCGTGGCACGTGATACAGTGCGGATTGCTTTGCCACCTTCACAGCTGCGGTTGGGCGCGGGTGATGTGATCCATCTGCCAGATGAAGGGGGCGATAATGCGCTGTATCGTATTGATCATGTGGAACAGTCTGGATTTCAGATCGTGGATGCCGTGCGGGTGGAACCCGGCGTATATATACCGGGAGATAGCTCACTAGATACGCCGGGACTGCGACCGTTTCTGCCGCTTGTACCGGTGCTTCCTGTGTTTATGGATCTGCCACTGATTTCCAGCGATGATGTGGCGCATGCGCCGTGGTTAACGGTGGCGGCGAAACCTTGGCCCGGAACCGTGGCTGCGATGAGCTCTCCCACGGACACTGGTTATGAGGTGAACCGTTTGTATCAGGCGAGCGCAACCTTTGGTGTAACGCTGACTGAGTTGTTGAAGGCGCCTGCCGGGATCAAGGACCGGGCGGCGTCACTGACGGTGAAGCTGTCAACAGGGACGCTGTCGTCAGTTGCGTGGCTGGATGTGTTGAATGGCGCAAATCTTGCAGCAATTGGCGATGGATCTGCTGATAATTGGGAATTGTTTCAGTTCGAAGAAGCAACTTTGGTTGCGCCGGACACATGGGAGCTGCGTGGGTTCCTGCGTGGTCAGAAAGGTACGGATGGGTTGATGCCTGATGATTGGGATGTGGATAGTTTGTTTGTGCTGATGAATGGTGCTCCGCAACAGATTGAGCGGGCGATTGAAGTGCGCGGTCTCGATCGGCACTACCGAGTTGGGCCTGCGAGTCGACCGATTGAAGATCCGTCATACATTCATGTGGTCGGTAACTTTAAAGGCAATGGATTACGGCCATATTCCCCAGCACATCTGGCCCTTACTTCGAATGGCGGTGACTTAGATGTTAGCTGGGTGAGACGTACGCGAGTGGATGGTGACAGTTGGGAGGGCTTTGAGGTGCTTCTTGGAGAAGAAAGTGAGGTATATCTCGTAAGGATCTGGGATAATGGCATTCTGTTACGTGAAACCACGGTGACAACGCCTGAATTTACGTACGATGCCGCGATGCAATCTGTGGATGGTGCGATTGCGCCTTACACGATTGAGGTCTTGCAGATTTCAACGCTTTATGGGCCCGGTTTACCAGCCAGCTTGCGTGTGGAAGAGTGAGCATGCGGCCAGTGCTTTGGCAGGACATAATGGTATTGTGCCGGCAGGTATTGCTTGTGAAAGATTGCAAACGTCAGGCATTTATCAGGCGAGCTTTGAAACGGACAGAAGCAGCTGATGCGTGGCGTAAGCGATTTGGCAAGGCGCATCCAGAGTGGGGGAATGGAACTTTGGAAAGTGCATGTTCGCAAGCGAAGGCAAATGTTGTAAATCCCGGCGGCACTTCGGAAGCCGAAGCCCTGTTGTTGATTTTTGCAGAACTTACCAGATGGCGGATGGAGAAAGCTTAGTGAACCTTCGCTGTGAGAAGTGTCAACTGGGTGAGGAACATACTTTCTAATAATGCCGTGAACTTAAAGAGTGTTGGGAGTTTATTCTAAAAGTAGCCATGTTTTGGTGGAAAGTTCTGAAAATCAGAAATATCTAGGCGTTTTTCCTTTTGGCGTTGGGCTGTTCTCGACAGCATCAACTGGAATGCATAGATCCTTAGTCTAAGGATATGCCTACTGGAGGATGCAGCATGGCCCAGAGCGAAAAGATCCATAATTCGGCGTCAGACATACATGTGGTTGACCCGGTTTGGGAACGCATCCGTAAGGAAGCGGCCGAAGCGCATACGCAAGAACCGATGTTGGGTGGGTTGCTACATTCGACAGTGTTGCATCACAAGAACCTAAGCCAAGCATTAGGGTATAGGATCGCGCTTAAGTTGGCCTCTGGTGAGATGTCAGAGCAACTTTTGCGAGAGGTCTCTGATGACGTTTATTCACGCAATCCTGATATTATTCAGGCTGCGCGGGCGGATTTGGTTGCAGTTGAAGAACGCGATCCAGCCTGCCATCGTTTGCTGCAACCCCTTATGTTTTTCAAGGGGTTTCAAGCCATTCAGGCGTATCGTATAGGGCATGCGCTTTGGGATGAAGGGCGCAAGGATCTCGCATATTTCTTTCAGATGCGAGTGTCTGAGGCTTTTGGCATTGATATCCACCCCGGTGCACGCATTGGTCGTGGTATCATGATTGACCACGCCCATTCGATCGTAATCGGCGAGACTGCTGTGGTTGGAGACAATGTTTCTATGCTGCATTCGGTAACGCTTGGCGGTACGGGCAAAGAAGACGAAGACCGTCACCCAAAAATTGGCGATGGGGTTTTGATTGGGGCTGGCGCGAAAGTGTTAGGCAATATCAAAGTTGGCTCATGTTCGCGTATTGCTGCTGGTTCTGTTGTCTTGCAGGAAGTTCCTCCCTGCAAAACTGTGGCTGGTGTACCCGCGCGTATCGTGGGTGAGGCGGGCTGTGAACAGCCTTCTGTCAGCATGGATCAGCTGCTGAGTGGTAAACAAGCGTTACCAGTGGATGATCAGGCCAGCTGATCAAAGGCCTCCATCGCTTTTGCACCATACATATAGCCTGGCCCGCCGTTCATCAGAACGCAGACGTTTACCATTTCCGCAACCTCGTCGCGGGTGGCGCCTGCGCGGATAGCGGCTTTGACGTGGAACCCAATACAGTCGTTGCACTGTTTTGAGATCCCAATGGCCAGTGCGATCAGTTCTTTTTGTTTGGTATCAAGTACGCCTTCGGCAAGGGCCGCTGCATGTAGGGCATGAAAGCCCTTAGCTGTGTCGACTTGTTCTGCGCGCATTGGTTTGAGTAATGAGACAGTGTGAGAGAGGGTGGCTTTCCAGTTCATGGGGTATCCTATGTTTGACGTTCTCGTCGGTCATAGGAGGTGCGTAGGCTGTACTCTCTGAGCTAGATCAATAAAAAACCCCGGTGGCCGTAAGCCCCGGGGTTTTATGTTTTGACGTTGCGTATTTTGGTGTGACTTAGGCGAGCATTGCCATCGGGTTTTCAAGGTTTTGCACGATGGCCTCCAGCAGCTCGGCCCCAAGTGCACCATCAATTACCCGGTGGTCAACGGAAAGTGTGACGGACATGACTGTTGCCACTGACAGATCGCCATTGTCATCCACAACGGGTTTCTTTTTACCTGCGCCAACCGCTAGGATTGCACCATGAGGTGGGTTAATCACGGCGTCAAAGTTATCAACACCCATCATGCCAAGATTTGAGATCGCAAAGCTGCCGCCCTGATATTCATGCGGCGCAAGTTTGCGATTGCGAGCGCGGGTGGCGAGATCTTTCATTTCAGCTGACAGTGCTGAAAGTGTTTTGATTTCAGAGTCTTGTAGTACTGGTGTGAACAATCCACCTTCAATGGCGACGGCGACGGCGACATCTGAAGCCGCCATTTTCAAGATACGATCACCGGCCCAGACAGCATTGGCATCTGGTACTTGTTGCAGTGCAAGTGCACAGGCTTTGATGATGAAATCATTGACCGAGAGTTTGATTTCACGATGGGCCAATTGCTTATTCAATTGCCCGCGGAAAGCGAGCAGTGCATCAAGCCGAATATCGCGACGCAGGTAGAAATGCGGCACGGTTTGTTTTGCTTCGGTCAGACGGGCGGCGATAATCTTGCGCATGCCATCGAGAGCGACTTCTTCATATTCACGGCCCTCATACAGACGTGCAACGCTTGTAGCGTCAGCACTTGCTGGCATGGCGGTTGGGGCCGCGGCCAATGGAGCAGGCGCCGGAGCTTTTGGTGCAGTTGTGGCGTTCTCGACGTCGGCTTTGATGATGCGGCCATGCGGGCCAGAACCATTGAGCAGCGTAAGGTCAAGACCCTTGTCCGCTGCGATGCGCCGGGCGAGTGGCGTCGCAAAGATACGAGTGCCATCTTTGGCAGGCGACGAATTCGCCGCTGGGGCGGGTGCTTCCGGGGCCCCAACTTGGGCCGCTTCACCACCCGCGTCAGCCACAGGGGCTGACGGCGCAGGTTGTGATGTTGCATCAATGTCGCTAACGCTTTCGCCGTCTTCCAGCAAAACCGCAATTACGGTATTTACCGCAACATTTTCAGTACCGCTGGCGATCAAGATTTTGCCAATGACACCTTCATCAACTGCCTCAAACTCCATTGTGGCTTTGTCGGTTTCAATCTCGGCCAGAAGGTCGCCGGATTGCACGGTATCCCCTTCACTCACTAACCATTTGGCAAGCGTACCTTCCTCCATCGTGGGGGAAAGGGCGGGCATAAGAATTTCCATAGGCATCGCGTTTCTCCCTTACCGATAGGTCACTTGTTTCACTGCTGCAATGACCTCATCTGTGGTCAGCAAAGCGTGTTTTTCGAGGTTTGCAGCATAGGGCATAGGTACATCCTTGCCTGTGCAGTTGATGACTGGAGCATCGAGGTAGTCGAAGGCCCGTTCCATGATGGTCGCTGACAGGTGGTTGCCGATGGATGCCACGGGGAAGCCTTCTTCAACAGTCACACAACGGTTTGTTTTCATGACCGATTTCAACAGCGTGTCGTAATCAATCGGGCGCAATGTGCGTAGATCAATCACCTCAGCTGAGATACCATCTTCCGCCAGTTTATCAGCGGCCTCTAGCGCATATTGCATCCCGATGCCAAAGCTTACGATGGTCACATCCGTGCCTTCGCGCCAGATCCGAGCCTTGCCGAACGGCACTGTATAATCATCCATCACAGGCACATCAAACGTACGCCCGTATAGGATTTCATTCTCAAGGAAGACAACCGGGTTCGGATCACGGATCGCAGTTTTCAGCAGACCTTTCGCGTCGGCTGCTGAATAGGGCATTACAACCTTCAGGCCAGGCACCTGAGCATACCAAGCGGCATAATCATGGCTGTGCTGCGCACCAACACGGGCCGCTGCGCCATTGGCGCCACGAAAGACCATGGGTGCGCCCATCTGACCGCCTGACATGTATAATGTCTTCGCGGCAGAGTTGATGATGTGGTCAATAGCTTGCATGGCGAAGTTGAAGGTCATGAACTCAACAATCGGCTTCAATCCAGCAAAGCTTGATCCAACCGCGATCCCAGCAAAGCCATGCTCTGTGATTGGTGTATCGATCACACGGCGATCACCAAACTCATCAAGCAGACCTTGTGACACTTTATAAGCGCCCTGATATTCTGCAACTTCTTCACCCATCAGGTAAACGGTCTCATCTCGGCGCATTTCTTCCGCCATCGCGTCGCGCAAAGCTTCACGAACAGTGGTTGGGCGCATCTCCGTACCGGCGGGTATATCGGTGTCTTCTGGCACAACAGTCGCGATCGGGGTGGCTGCCACAGGCGTTGCCGGCGCTGCGGCTGTCGGAGCAACCTCTGCCGCGGGGGCAGGGGCTGAAACGGCCGCTGTAGATGCGTCCTCGCCGTCTTCCAACAGCAGTGCAATCGCGGTGTTCACAGCCACATTTTCTGTGCCGTCTGCGACCATGATCTTGCCGATCACGCCCTCATCGACCGCTTCAAATTCCATTGTGGCTTTGTCGGTTTCAATTTCAGCCAAGATATCGCCGGATTGGACTGTGTCGCCCTCTTTTACCAGCCATTTCGCAAGCGTGCCTTCCTCCATGGTGGGGGACAGTGCGGGCATCAGGATTTCAATTGCCATCGTTATTATCTCCGTCTTTTCCGCGCTTTAAGCTTCAGCGTAAATGTCAGTCCACAGTTCTTCCAATGCGGGCTCGGGGCTCTCGCGGGAAAATTCTGCGGCTTCATTCACAGTGGCTTTGATTTCTTTGTCGATCGCTTTTAGATCATCTTCTGACGCATGGTCGCCCTGTAAAATTAGCGAGCGTACATGTTCAATCGCATCACGTTCTTCCCGAACTTTTTGCACTTCGTCACGGGTGCGATATTTCGCGGGATCCGACATCGAATGTCCGCGATACCGATAGGTTTTCATTTCCAAAATGTAGGGGCCATCGCCCGCACGACAATGCAAAAGCGCCTTTTCCGTTGCGGCCTTCACAGCCAAAACATCCATGCCGTCTACTTCTTCACCGGGAATACCAAAGGCTGCGCCGCGTGTGTAAAGATCGGGGGTGGATGATGCACGTTGTTGGCTTGTGCCCATTGCGTATTGGTTGTTTTCAATGACAAAAATCACGGGCAACTTCCAAAGCGACGCCATGTTGAACGTTTCATACACTTGGCCTTGATTGGCTGCGCCATCCCCAAAGTAAGCGAAGCTCACCCGGTCATTTCCAAGATATTTATCTGCGAACGCCAAACCTGCGCCGATTGGAACCTGTGCGCCAACGATCCCGTGCCCGCCGTAGAAATGTTTCTCTTTCGAGAACATATGCATCGAGCCGCCTTTGCCTTTGGAATATCCGCCTTCACGACCTGTCAATTCCGCCATGACACCTTTCGGATCCATGCCGCAGGCCAACATATGCCCATGATCGCGATAAGAAGTGACACGTTTGTCGCCCTCTTCCGTTGCAGATTCTATGCCAACGATGACAGCTTCTTGACCGATATAAAGGTGACAGAAACCACCAATCAGGCCCATTCCGTATAATTGCCCTGCTTTTTCCTCGAATCGACGGATCAAAAGCATTTCGCGGTAATGACCTAACAGCTCCTCTTTGGAAGTGTTTGGTTTCTTTGTGGTTTTTTTGGCAGCCATGGACGCAAACCCCCGGATAAGAAAGACATAACAGAGATAGTTTAGTGTTAAACTATGCTTATCCG
>Ga0209395_1006957_pt1 | contig 12021 bp, 11 predicted proteins | sample GOMGulsemesocosm_3_FD_184635 | JGI IMG/M metagenome (GOLD analysis project Ga0209395, IMG submission 184635) | Methane-oxidizing microbial communities from mesocosms in the Gulf of Mexico - GOM9D Gulf of Mexico (SPAdes) (version 2) | ecosystem: Environmental > Aquatic > Marine > Cold seeps... | reverse complement strand
GCAGCATTAGAAGATTTAGTTAATGGTTACCGTAAGATTGAAACATTAATGGCGAAGCTAAATCGTAGTTTACCAAAAGTGTTCACTAACGAAATGATTTATCAATCACCGTTAACCACTGAGATGCTGGCAGATGAAGCGCTAACGACTGCATGGGCTGAAGAGCTCGTTGCCACGTTAACCGCGAAAGAAATGTCGGGTACCTTGTACTCTGCACGTATTGCACAAGATGAAGAAAGCCAGTTATTCTATCCTGTGATGTCTATCCGTCAACATGGTTTAGATACGAACTATGACTTTACACCTGGCTTCTTTAATTCGAAAGAATATGCAACGCTAACTGGTTTAGGCATTGCTAATTTGCTTGAAGAAGGCGCTTATATTAAGCGTGGTGAAAAGAGTCGTGAAGTCACTGATTTTGTTGAAGCGCTAAACTGGTTAATGGCTGAATCAAAACGTGGTAGCTATATCCAACGTTATAAAGGACTAGGTGAAATGAATCCAAGTCAGTTATGGGAAACAACGATGGATCCTGAAACGCGTCGTATGTTACAAGTACGTATTGAAGATGCTGTTGCTGCCGATCAACTGTTTACTACCTTAATGGGTGATCATGTTGAACCGCGTCGTGAGTTCATTGAAGAAAATGCACTGAAAGTAGCCAACTTAGATTTCTAAATATCGCTATATTGAATGTATTAAAAAGGAGCCGCGAGGCTCCTTTTTTGTATCTGTTGATTTTTATTTAATCATTAAGATAAGAACAGTAACGTTTACTGCAAGCTTATTCTATAAGATTAAGCCGTTGCTGTACTTATTACCACCATTTCTGCGTAAGCTTTTTGTACTTCTTCAGCAATGATTTTGATCCCACGTTGTACCGCATCATCTGGCTGCGAATAGTTCATACGGATACATTCATCAGTATGACGCCATTCTTCATCGAGACCAGGGAAGAAATGATGACCCGATACGATGAGTACACCACGTGTTTTTAAACGCTCATACAGTTCTTGGCTACTGATTGGTAGGTCTTTGAACCATAGCCATAAGAAGATAGCGCCTTCCGGTTTATGAATGCGAAAGCGTTCATCGGTAATACCGTCTTGTAACCAAGTAACCGCTTGCTGTGCTTTGCCATAATAATAAGGTTTGATGACGTCTTCACTTAAGGTAATGATGTCACCAGATTCAACAAGGTTTTGTGCCAGCATTGGTCCTAAGCTACCGGGTGCTAAGTTAATAATACCGCTTAAGTTTGAGATAGCAGAAATCACTTCTTCATTACCAATGACTATACCGCAACGCGTTCCCGGTAAGCCCAATTTAGATAGACTCATACACAGGATAGTATTGTCATTATAAATCGGTTCTACTGGTTCAAAGATAATATTTGGGAAAGGAGTACCGTAAGCATTATCGATCAGTAATGGAATATTATGTTGTTTCGCTAATGCATCAAGGCGCTGCATTTCTTCATCGGTTAATACATTTCCAGTCGGATTGGTTGGACGCGATACACAGATTAAACCAATATCATCGGTAATGTGGAGATTGTCGAAATCAACGTGGTATTTAAATAAACCATCATCAAGTAATTCAATTTTAGGTTTCACGGTTTCAAAAAAATCATCGCTCAGTGCCGTGTCGGTATAGCCTATGTATTCCGGCGCTAACGGGAACAATACTTTCTTTTTCTTATTACCGGCAAAATCACCAGCGAATAAGTTGAATAGGTAAAAGAAGGCATTTTGGCTGCCATTCGTCAGGGCGATATTTTTATCGGTTAATTCCCAACCGTAGGTTTTATTTAATAATGTAGCAAGTGCTGTGGTGAAACTGTTCTTTCCTTGTGGACCATCGTAGTTCGACATTGCAGCCACTAGATCACCACTGCTCAATAATTGCTGTGCTTCACTGTTAAAGCGCTCCAGCATTTCAGGAATCTGAGCGGGGTTGCCACCACCAAGCATGATGACATCATCACCACTGCGAATGCCTTCATTTAAATCATGCATTAACTGCGTGATCCCTGAGAATTGAGTAAATCGTTGACCAAACAATGAGAATTCCATATCAGCACTTCTTGTAATTATTTAAAGGGTAAACAACCAACATAGCTGAACTTGAGGCGGTTGTCGATAGCCTCAGAGAGGCAAATTTACTTTTCTTACTGATGATGTTTCACGTGAAACAAATGGCATTTTAGTCGTATCTATTTAGCAATGTTCCACGTGGAACATCATCTCGAAAGGAAAAAATTCGTCGTATGCTTATAGCAAAAAGTACTGAATAATAAAGTCGTAATAACAAAAAAAACTGTCCACTAATTATGTATTTATTGTCCGCGACAGATAAGGTAAGGTTGAACTCCAAGATTACAATAATAGCCTTTAAAGAGGCATAAAGAGCTTATTCCTATGCAAAGAAATTTGTTATCAGAACGTATTGAAACACTAATAGATCATCTTTCTTATGGTATTTATGAACGCCGAGATGCCATAAGATTATGTTTATTAGCCGCCTTAAGCGGTGAGAGTGTTTTTTTATTAGGACCTCCAGGTATTGCTAAAAGTTTGATCGCCAAACGAATGATTGAAATTTTTGAAGATGAAAGTTACTTCGAATATTTAATGACGCGATTTTCAACACCTGAAGAGATCTTTGGCCCATTATCAATTAAGGCGCTGAAGGACGAAGGTAAATATGTACGTTTAACGAAAGGTTACTTACCTGAAGCGGAAGTGGTGTTTCTCGATGAGATTTGGAAAGCAGGACCTGCGATCTTAAATACCTTATTAACAGTGATTAATGAGCGTACCTTCCATAATGGCATTGAACATCAAAAAGTACCGATGCGCGTTATTGTCTCGGCATCCAACGAATTACCCAGTGCTGATTCTGGTTTAGAAGCCTTGTACGATCGTATGTTATTACGTTTATATCTAGAGCCTATTCAAGATAAGCGTAATTTTAAAGCAATGTTAATTCAGAAACCGTTACGCCAAGTAAACGATAAGATCGTGAAAGTGAGCAATGATGAGTTTGAACTTTGGCAGCAAGAGATTAATCAAGTACGTTTGAGTGAGCATTGTTTTGAAATAATTTACGAGCTGAAGCTATTTTTAGAGCAACGTAATACCAGTGGTGAAATGATTGCAGAACCAGTTTATGTTTCTGATCGACGTTGGAAAAAAGCGATGCGCTTGTTACAAGCCTGTGCTTATTTTAATGGTCGTGATGAAGTAACTGAAACCGATCTATTCGTGCTTAAAGATTGTATTTGGCATGATCTGGAATCGCGTGATGTCATTATCGAAGCTACTCATCAATTTGCCAGTAAACGCTTCTGTGACCAAGATGAAGTGAATGCAGCGTTAGCAAGTATCAAGAATCGTTTGATAAAACTTGATGCTGAGTTTATTGATCGCTTCGCGACACGTTTAACCTCTGATGTATTACTGACTAAATTACGCTATAAATTAGATCGTGAATTCGTGCGTACATCGAGTCTTAATGGTATTCCTGGTTTGTGTAAGATTGCACTATTGGGTGAGTATGATGTATTAGAGCAGGGCTCACAAGAAACGGCAAAATGGGTGCATGTTGGTCTCGATGATTTCCAAAAGCAGATAAAGACAGGTTCTTGTTTGGTTAAAGGTTATGTGAATGATCATCGTAACGATGTGTGGTTAAATTTTTCAGTCGATGCTAATCAGCATTTACAGGTACAAAATTTTGCCAATAAGAGCATTCCAGTGGCGGTTATTATTGCTGATGCAGCGTTGAATATTGATGAAAACTGGTTGCAACCATTAGCGGATATCGATAAAGAGATCACTGTGATTGCTGACAAATTGAAGAAAAGCCAACGCGAATTTAGCTTAACCAATCATAATATTTTTGTCAGTGATGACTTTATGGATGATGTGGCAAGCAGCCTAGGATCATTATCGTTAGAGCTAAATAACTTGGTTCAGCATAAAGCATCATTATTAAATCGCTTAAATGCCATTGCGCATTTATTTGAACAAGGCTAATTGGCGTGGTTAATCCTCATAATAACAGCTCGGTAACCATGGCTATTCGTCAGTTAGTTGATGATGCCGTGTTGGATATTACAGCTCATGACCGAGTAGCCTGTGATATTAAATCGGCTTATATTAATGACTGGAAACAGCAGGTCACGAGCCTATTAGCGGACATGCCATTACCTCCAGGTTTAAGTAATGAGATACATTTATGTGAAACAGCTCGATTATTGAGTCCTACTAATTTTAGAAATAAAGTCGAAGGGATCCTCAGTAAGATAAAAACTGATTCGTCATTTTATGATTCTGGCTTAACTATCTACCAGCAAAATAGAACCATGTCGGATGATGTATTTTTTGCGGTTTTTTTAGATAGCTGGCAGCAAGCTATTGAGTTGCAATTATATCAGCAACAAAGTCTGTTAATCGAAGAACAACGCGAGCAGTTACTGATTGAACTTGCAGAGCGTGAGGAAACGATAGAGCAGCTAGAAGATGTGCTTGATAGTGATTTATTATGTAATGGCGAACGTTTATGGGATTTAGCGAAAGGTAAGTTGACCCACCTAGATACTAAATTATTGCAACGTTATGCGGCTAATTTACGTAAGAATAAAGAAGTAAAACAAATGGCCTCTGAACTCGGACGCATGGCGTTGGCGCATATTAATCCAGAAGAAACGCCTAACAGTTATGAAACCTGGGTGCTGGATAATAGCTATCAAGATAATGTGCCAGATGATATGCAAGGCGTTACCTACAGTGACGAGATCTCGCGGATGCTGCAAACTGAAGCGGTTAATTTAACGTTTCCAGAGTTAGAGATCATTTTTTATAAGCGTTATATTGAACGGCATTTATTATGTTATCAGTATCAAGGGGCATTGCAGCAGTATAAAAAAATAACTCAGTATCGAGACGTTACTGATGCTGATGAGCAAACCGGAGGACCTTTTATTATCTGTGTTGATAGCTCTACCTCGATGCAAGGTTTTCCGGAACTGACTGCTAAATCGATTTGTTATGCATTATTGCAAGTTGCCTTTCAGCAAGATCGCCAATGCTACTTGATGATGTTTTCCAATGAAGTGATCACTTTTCCTGTGACTAAAAGTACCAGCTTATCAACTATGCTGACATTTTTATCATCTAGTTTTCGTGGGGGAACAGATCTACAACCCGTGATTGAAAAGTCGCTTGAGCTAATGAATTCAGCACAATACAAAAATGCTGATACCTTGGTCATATCTGATTTTATTGCCCAGAAATTACCAACACATGTGGCTGATAAAGTCAGAGCTATTAAGACGAAGCAAAATCGTTATCATGCCATTTCATTATCTTCACAAGGTAATCCGGAGTTAATGAAAATATTTGATCACGTTTGGCGTTATTCAGCCGGGCTAACGGGGCGGTTGAAGAAAGTAAAATAACCGATGTTTCACGTGGAACATAAGTCATTACTTATGTAAATATGGCATCGCTGAATAGCTATCTATACATTGTGTATGTTGAGCTAAAAAATAGATAATAAAAAGCCAGTATCAATGATACTGGCTTTTTTGTACGTTCAATTTTAAATTAACAATTACTTCTGTAGAACAGAAATATCAGCTACATTTAAGAATTGGTTACGCAGTGTATTAAGCAATGTTAAGCGGTTAATTTTAAGCGCTTCATCATCAGCCATTACCATTACGTTGTCGAAGAATGTATCAACAACATCACGTAGTTCTGATAATTCTGTTAGTGCTTGTTGGTAATCACCAGCAGCAAATAATGGCGCTAGCAATTCAACTTTAGCATCTACTGCAGAAGCTAATGCTTTTTCAGCATCTTCTTGAAGTAGTGATGCATCAACAGCTGTGTTTAATTCACCTTCAAATTTAGCTAGGATATTACCAACACGTTTGTTTGCTGCCGCTAATGTTGCAGAAGCATCTAAACTACGGAAGTGATTAACCGCTTTAACACGCTTATCAAAATCAGCAGGTTTAGTTGGGCGACGAGCAAGTACAGCTTGAATCACATCAACACTGATCCCCGCATCTTTATACCATGCTGGGAAACGACCAAGTACGAATGCAACAACATCTGTTGATACGTTTTCGTTTGATAGTTTGTCACCGAATAGTGCTTTCGCTGTATCAACTAAATCAACAAGATCTAAAGGCAGGTCTTTTTCGATAATGATACGTAGTGTACCAATCGCTGCACGACGAAGTGCAAACGGGTCTTTATCACCTTTAGGGATTTGACCAATACCGAAGATACCAACTAGCGTATCGAGTTTGTCAGCAAGTGCTACTGAACAAGCAACTAATGATTCAGGTAGACGGTCACCAGCATAACGCGGCATATACTGCTCGTTAAGTGCGATTGCTACTTCTTCTGCTTCACCGTCGTTACGTGCATAGTGCATGCCCATCACACCTTGCACGTCAGGGAATTCTACAACCATGTCTGACATTAAGTCAGCTTTAGCTAATAGACCTGCGCGTTGTGCGTGCTCAGTATTTGCAGAAATTTTACCAGCAATAGCTGCCGCTAAATCTGAAATACGTTGTGATTTCTCTTTTAACGTACCGAGTTGTTTTTGGAATAAAACAGTTTCTAGATCAGCAAGACGGCTTTCTAATGTACGCTTCTTATCTGTATTAAAGAAGAATTCAGCATCAGCTAGGCGAGGGCGTACAACTTTTTCGTTACCTTCAATTACTTGTCGAACATCTTTACTGATGATGTTTGAAACAAAGATAAATTTAGGTAAAAGCTCACCGTCTTTACTTAGCATTGGGAAATACTTTTGGTTGTCTTTCATCGTATAGATCAAAGCTTCCGCTGGTACGTCTAGGTAACGTTCTTCAAAGTTACCTACTAATGTTACTGGCCACTCTACTAGAGACGTTACTTCTTCAAGTAGGTCTTCTTCGATTTCAGCAACGCCGCCATGTTCACTTGCAGCTGCAATAACTTGTTTACGGATAACATCTTTACGACGCTCGTAATCAACCATCACCATGCCGTGATCTTCAAGTAGATCAACATAATTGTCAGCGTGTGGTAATTCAAAATCACCTTTACCTAGGAAACGGTGACCACGAATAGTGCGTGCCGCTTTAATTCCTAAGATTTCGCCTTCAAGCGCTTCATCACCAAATAGCATGGTGATTGTATGCACTGGGCGAATGAATTGAATTGGGCTATCACCCCAACGCATAGGCTTGCTAACTGGTAGCTTAGCCAAAGACGTCGCAACCATGTCAGCAACAAGCGCTTGTGTTGATTGACCTTTAACTTCTGATTTATGAAGTAGCCATTCGCCTTTGTCTGTTTTAATTCGACCAGCTTGCTCAACAGTAATACCATTACCACGAGCCCAACCTTGAGCTGCTTTTGTTGCATTACCGTCAGCATCAAATGCAACTGAAACCGCTGGACCGCGTTTTTCAATTACTTTGTCAGCTTGAGAATCAGCAAGTGCAGTGATTGTTAATGCTAAACGGCGAGGTGCTGCCATCCAGTTAACGTCTGCAAATTCTAAACCCGCTTTTTCTAGCTCAGTTTGGAAGTTTGCTGCAAATGCTTCTGCTAATGTGCGTAACGATTTTGGTGGTAACTCTTCGGTACCAATCTCGATTAATAAATTTTCAGTTGCCATGCTACTTCCTATTTTTCTTTTTTACATAGCGGGAAGCCTAACGCTTCACGAGATGCGTAATACGCTTCGGCAACACCTTTAGAAAGGGTGCGAATACGTAAAATATAACGTTGACGCTCTGTCACTGAGATTGCATGACGTGCATCTAGCATATTAAATGCGTGGCCAGCGTCAAGAATACGTTCGTATGCTGGTAGCGGTAGCGGCACTTCTAAATCCAGTAGCTTTTGCGCTTCTTTTTCACTTTCATCAAACAGAGTGAATAAGAAATCAACATTCGCATGTTCGAAGTTGTAAGTTGATTGCTCAACTTCATTTTGGTGGAAAATATCACCGTATTTTACAGTGCCCAGTGGACCATCTGTCCATACTAGGTCATATACGCTGTCTACTTCTTGGATATACATCGCAAGACGTTCCAGACCGTAAGTCATTTCACCAGTAACCGGTTTGCATTCAAGGCCACCAACTGCTTGGAAGTACGTAAACTGCGAAACTTCCATACCGTTTAGCCAGATTTCCCAACCTAGACCCCAGGCACCCAATGTTGGGTTTTCCCAGTTATCTTCAACGAAACGAATATCGTGAACCAATGGATCAAGACCCACTTCTTTCAGCGAATTCAAATACAATTCTTGGATGTTTGCTGGCGATGGTTTTAACACTACTTGAAACTGGTAGTAGTGTTGTAAACGGTTTGGATTTTCACCATAACGGCCATCTGTAGGACGGCGTGATGGTTGAACGTAAGCATAAGCCATTGGCTCTGGCCCTAATGAACGTAAAAACGTCATTGGGTGAGAGGTGCCTGCACCTACTTCCATATCGAATGGTTGTACAATCGCACAACCTTGGCGAGCCCAGTAATCCTGCAGCGCTAGGATCAGCCCTTGAAAGGTTTTAACATTATATTTTGACATGATATCTGCACAATAAAGCAAAGAAATAATCATTAAAGTATACCTGCTGCGCAGATATGAATATAGGATAAATTACAATATTTCGACTTGTTAGTGTGGTTTTTTCAGGTATTTTCGCTTACTTAGCAAGGCGTCAGTAGAAAAGTTGGCTAAGTATAGAAGATACGCGAATATGTCATGGTGATATTCGCGCTACAGACAGGCTATTTTACGCCTTTTTTAATCAGATATTGATACGGTAATTGATCTGTTTGGCAAGCCACCAAAGTGTGATCCATAAACTGACAAAAACTGGGAATATCACGCACTGTTGCTGGGTCGTCTGCAATAATTAATAACGTTTGGCCATCATCGAGTTTTCTTACTGTTTTTCGTACCATCATCACCGGTTCTGGACAGCGTAAACCGAGGGCATCTAGTTCATGTTCTGGATTTGAAAATAATGGATTCATCAGGTTTTCTCTATGTGGTCAATATACGTAAATAGACTAATATTAATGAGTGATTGTAATTATATATTGGACAATCATCATTATGTTGTTAAATTGTTAATAACCGCGCGGATATTCATTTTGCGCCGTTAAGTAACCATCAACAAGGAGTGTGTATGTTACTACAAGCCAGTGGCAGACTTAAAGTATATTCTTCCATCGCTTTTTTTGCTTTATTAATCATGCTAATGGAAGTTCCTATTGCGGATACGGGGACTTGGCTAGGGGTGCTGAGTATTGTTGGGATCGCAGTTTGGGTGGAATTAAGTGATTACTTTGTTGAAGAAGACAAAGAGAAAAAAGCCAACCAAGACGACGAAAATAAATAAAATAACAGAGGGTATATCACCCTCTGTTTTGTTATCTTGCCTGCAATTTCTGCTCTTGAAATTGTAAAACTTAAATTGTTATCTAAGCTTAATTCTACTATCTGTTGATTGGAGTTAGTTATGAAAGGTAACACGAAGGTACTCGCGAGCTTAAATGGTTTATTACACAATGAATTGGCCGCGATTGATCAGTATTTTACGCATTCCCGTATGTATCAAGACTGGGGTTTAGAAAAACTCTACGAACAAATTAATCATGAAATGCAAGAAGAGATCACCCACGCCGATGCGCTTATTAAGCGGATTCTATTCCTTGAAGGCATTCCAAACTTAAAAGATCGTCGCGACCTATTGATCGGAAGTGATGTGCCAAGCATGTTAAAAAATGACCTCGTGTTAGAAATGGAAGTTGTCGCCGCACTTAAGGCCAGTATTAAACTGTGTGAAGATGAAGCGGATTATCAAACCCGTGAAGTACTGCTTCCCTTACTTGCGGATACCGAAGAAGACCATGTTTATTGGTTAGAGCAACAGCTGGGCTTGATTCATAAAATCAGTTTAGAGAACTACATTCAGTCTCATATTGGCATCTAACTATTAGCCACTGTCATTGTTGAACCACCATTGAAGGAACTATTATGCAAGGCGACAACCATATATTGACCCTGTTAAATAAAGCATTAGCATGTAAGTTAGTGGCTATTAATCAGTATTTTTTGCATGCCAGAATGTATCGGAATTGGGGGCTAGAACATCTCGATAAGGCTGACTATAAGCAGTCTATTTTAAAAATGAAACAAGCGGATAAGTTTATAAATAGGATCTTATTTTTACAAGGATTGCCTAACTTACAAGACTTAGGGCGTCTGGCTATTGGTGAAGATGCGCCAGAAATGTTACACCTTAATATGGAGCTGGAACTGAGTATTCGGGTGGTATTACAAACCTTAATTGCGGAATCTGAAAAGAGTCAGGATTATATTAGTCGCGATCTGGCTGCTGATATACTTGAAGAAGTCGAGGAGCAAATTGATTGGATTGAAAGCCAAGAGTATTTGATCCGTCATGCTGGATTAGATAACTACTTACAGTCACAGATGTAGCTGTGACGGTTACTATTGCAGTTTACTTGTGCGATTAAGCAACCAGTGGCTGTTGTTGTGCTTGTTTGATTAAGGTCTGATTTAAGATCTTTTTCGCACATTGACAGCACTTGCCACATTGACTACCGATACCATGTTTAGCGCTTAATTCTTTCATTGTGTTGGCACCTTCATCAATACTTTGAATCAGCTGCTTATCGGTAATACCGCGACAAATACATACGTACATAAATAACCATTCTGGGCTTGAATTTATGCTGATACTAATATGAATGAGAATGATTATCAAGCCGCTAAACAGCAAAAACTTTGGCTTTCACCATGTCTCGATATTGTTTTGGAGCCATATCAAAGTGTTGCTGGAATTTTTTTTTGAAATAATAAGCGTCTCGAAAACCCACTTGTTCGGCGACATCACACATAGTAAGGCCAAAGTCGCGTAATAATACTTGTGCGGTCTCTAATCTTAGCGTTAATAGAAACTGATTTGGGGTTTGTCCCACTTGTTCTTTGAAGCGACGATTGAAAGTGCGTAGTGGTAATTTACACACATCGGCAACCATTTGATTGGTTATGACGTTAGCCATATTACGTTGCATCCAATCTTGTGCGAAAGCAATCGATTCATCAAATTGTACTTGGCCACCAATTTGGTAGAAAGGTTGCTGCTGGGTACGTGATATTTCATGGGAAAAATGATTTTCAATGACGCTGGCTATTTTTTTGCCAAACATTTCATTAATTAAAAACAACATCATTTCTGATTGCGAGTTAATACTGCCTGCACAATATAAACCATTTGCAGCAGTAATAGAGGCTTGACGATTGAGTTTTACCTGTGGATATTGTTGGCTAAATTGATCGTAAAAATACCAGTGTGTTGTTGCGGGTTGGCCATCAAGCAAACCTGCTTCTGCTAACCAGCAAACACCGGTACCCGTAGATAGTATTTTCGCGCCTTGGTTATATTGCTGATGTAACCAAGGAATGATTTCTTTCTGTTTAATAATGGATACTAAAGGGTTCCCCCACATCGGAGGAAAGATAACAAGGTCAAATTTCTGCTCGCAAGAAAAGGTGAGATCGGGTTGTAAGCGTAACCCAGCAGTGAGTGATTTAGCCTCTAAAGAGGTCGAGATTAATTTTATTTCTAACGGATCTTGATGTTGGGTTTTTCGGTCGCGTAAGCGTGAGGCGCCAGATAGCATTTCTGCCGCTAAGGAGATTCCGGTAACTAACGCTTTATCATAAAGTACAAATCCAATTTTCACATCAAGCTCCCATTCTGTTGCGTTCTAAACTGAGTATATCTATTTGTTTATGGTTCTGTACCTTGATTTTATAGGCTTAAAATCTGCATTGGCATAACTGTCAGGGTTATTGGCACAGTTGAAAGTGTATTGTTAGTATAACTTGCTAGACTATCTAGCAATAGCTGAGATTCGAATTGAGATGTAATAAAATGGCAAAGTTACCGTTAATTGTT
>Ga0209395_1006955_pt1 | contig 12021 bp, 9 predicted proteins | sample GOMGulsemesocosm_3_FD_184635 | JGI IMG/M metagenome (GOLD analysis project Ga0209395, IMG submission 184635) | Methane-oxidizing microbial communities from mesocosms in the Gulf of Mexico - GOM9D Gulf of Mexico (SPAdes) (version 2) | ecosystem: Environmental > Aquatic > Marine > Cold seeps... | reverse complement strand
GCAAAAAATTATAAAAATAACTTTCTTTAATATATTAGATTATAAAAACTTATGAACAAAATTATATTTTACTCTGCAATTCTTGGATCAAGTTTAAATTTGGTGAATGCATCAACCCTGTCATCATCGGATCATAATGTCTCTACAAATATTGGCATTACCAGTAATTATGTATGGCGTGGCATTACTCAAACAGATAAAAAACCAGCCGTTTCAGCGGGTGCTGATTATAGTCATCAGTCAGGCTTTTATGCGGGGACTTGGCTATCAAATGTTGATTTTGGTGATGATACAAATATAGAGTTAGACCTGTATTCTGGTTATAGCACTAAAATTAGTGGTGCTGATGTTGACTTTGGTTATATCTATTATGGCTATCAAGGTGGTGAAGATAATCACTTTAGTGAAGCTTATATAAAAGTTAGCTTTGATAATTTGAGCCTGGGTGTATCTACTTTAGTAGATAGTCAATGGGGTGATAGTTTTACTGATCTAACATATTTTGAAGGTAATTATACATTTTCCCTACCAAATGATTTGTCTTTAGATTTACATGCGGGTTTTTATGATTTAAAAGATGCTAAAAATTATCGAGATTTTAGTATTGCCTTATCTCATATCAGTGGTTTAAGCCTTATGGTAACAACATTAGATGGAAATGAAGCATTAGAAGATGAATTAATCTCTGTTTCTTACAGTCGCAGCTTTGACCTATAAAATACGCTAACCTACCAAAAACCACTTAGATGACTAAGTGGTTTATTTTCAATTGCTAATGGAACAGTAATGAAACTTAAATCAAAATTAATATTTCAAGCTATATTTCTCGCTCTTGTGCCAGCGCTTATTACCGCTTTAATAATTACGTTAGAAGCAAATCAAGCCTCTTTTGATGCGTTAGAAAGCAAAACAAAAGAAAGACTAGTATCTTTACGAGAATTAAAAAAAACACAAATAGAATCGTACTTTGATACGATCAATTCTCAAATTATAAGTATGTCAAAAAATCCTGCTGTTATTGATGCATCTAGCGGTTTCATTTCATCTTATAATCAAGAAAATATTGATGAAACAACACTAACAGCAAACAAAAGTAATCTTTCTAGATATTACCAATCTGACTTTACGCAAACATTTAATGAGAAAAATCCTAATTCAAAAATAAATGCAAACGCAAAGTTGGCACAATTAGAAGATCGTAGTGTGCATTTTCAAAATAAGTATATTTCTGCAAATCAATTTCCTTTAGGCAGTAAAGATCAGCTTAATGCTGCTGGAAATACTGATTACGATACGACACATGAAAAATATCATGGCATGTTTCGTGATTTCTTAAATTTGTTTGGTTATTACGATATATTTATCGCGGATGCTAAAACCGGTAATATTGTTTACTCAGTTTATAAAGAATTAGATTTTGCAACTTCTCTTAAACAAGGTCCTTATTCTAGTTCTGGTATTGCCGATGCTTTTAGACAGTCTGTTGATTCATTTGACGTAAATCATACCGCTTTAGTCGATTTTAAAAATTACTTTCCATCATACAACTTCCCTGCTTCGTTTATCTCATCACCCATTAAAAATGATTTAGGTGAAACTATAGCTGTGCTTATTTATCAAATGCCAATTGATGGTATTAATAATACGATGACAAGCAAACAAAAATGGCAAGATGTAGGTTTAGGTTTATCTGGTGAAACCTATTTAGTTGGCCAAGATAAATTACTACGTAGCGAAAGCCGATTTTTAATTGAAGATAAAACAAATTACATTAAAGCATTAAAGCAATCATCACAGCAGCCAAATACGAATAGAATAGAAACGAATGATTCTGCGATTGGTTTACAATTTGTGGATACTAGCGGCGTATCTCAAGCTTTGCAGGGAATAGAAGGTGTCGATATATTTTCTGATTATAGAGATGTACCTGTGCTTTCTGCTTATACTGCTATTAATTTTGGTGAATTAAAATGGGCTTTAATGGCTGAGATAGATGTTGAAGAAGCTTTTGCTGATGCGTATAAATTGTCTGATGATTTATTTTTCTATTCTGTTATATGTTTAATAGTTATTGCAATATTAAGTATTTTGATTGGCTTATATATTACTAAAGTGCTTGTTTCACCAATTAATTTACTGGTTGAGCGTATTACAGGTATTTCTGAAGGTGAAGGTGATTTAACGGCATCATTGTGCCTTGCAGAGCGTAAAGATGAGATTGGTGATGTTGGCAAAGCCTTTAATAAGTTTGTTGCTCACATACGTAATGTAATTATTGATATTGATAAACATGCAGGTCAACTTGCTTCTGCATCGGAAGAGTTATCATGTGTTACAAAAGAAACTAATGAAGTAGTGACGTTACAAAAAAGCAAAACAGACCAAGCCTCTCAGTCTATGGTTAATTTCAGTAGTAGTATCACTGAAATAGCGATGAATACGGAACAAACGGCTACGTTAACCGACCGAGCAAATCAAGAATCAATTAATGGTGCACAAGTGGCGAGAGATTCCCAAGGTGCAATTAACAATTTAGTGGGCTCTGTTGAGCGTGCCTCTACAGAGTTAAAAGAGTTAGAGGTTCAAGTACAAGATATTAGTAGCATATTAGGTGTGATTGATAGCATCGCAGATCAAACTAATTTACTTGCCTTAAATGCAGCTATAGAGGCGGCAAGAGCCGGTGAATCTGGGCGTGGTTTTGCAGTAGTGGCAGATGAGGTGAGAATGTTAGCTGGTAAAACTCAGCAGTCAACTATCGAAATTCAAAACAAAATATCTGCACTTAAAGAGTCTTCAAATCGTTCTGTTAGTGCGATGAATAGCGCATCTCAGCATGCCATTGATGGCATCTCTTTGGTAAAAGATACCACTAGCAGCCTACATTTAGTGACGGATCTTGTATCTGATGTAAGCAGTCAAAATGCTGAAAATGCAACGGTTGCAAATAAGCAAAATGCTAATGTAGAGGAAGTACATAACAATATTATTGAAATATCTCGTTATACAGAAAATACCGCAGGTGCTTCATTACAAACGGCGCAAGCCTCTGATGAACTGGCAAAATTGGCAATTAATATGTCGAGTATTGTGAGGAAGTTTAAATATTAACTATATTGCTTAGTTACAGAAAAACAGAATGTATTAAATAAAAACCCTGCAATGATGCAGGGTTTTTTCGTTGTAGAGTTAGTGATGCTCTCTTCTATTTTTTACTTTATTGCTCTGGTTACTTCTTTTTATTTTATGTTTATTTCCATTTTGATGGTTGTTTTTTCTTACGCTGCTTTTTGTTGATTTATTGCTTTTAGTTTTATGAGTATTGTTTTTTGTCACTTTTACTTTTGATGATTTAAAGTGAGTGGCTTTATGATTTCGATTATTTATCTTTTTTACTACTTTTGCTTTTTTGTAATTTTGATTCTTAATTACCTTGGCATGTTTTGAGCTGGCTTTAGTTACCTTTTGATTGTGGCGCGTATTGGCTTTAAAAGATGTTTTGTGTTTATTTACTAGCACATTTTTTTTATACGGTTTTTGCATGGCTAATTTTTTAACCATTTTATTTTGTGATACCACAGCACGGTTTGTTTTAAATTTTTGCTTTACTTTAACTGAACGGTAAGCAACATTGTGCCTATGTTTTGGATTATGGTGCCAACGTTTAGGTTTTACAACTGTGACATTATGGTGATTTCTAGGATACTTTTGTCTGATAATCACATGGCGATTATGCCAGTGAAAATTTGTGAAAAAATGATTAAACGAAATATGCACCCTAGGGTACCAAGAAAATACATTATGCTGGTGGTAATTATAATGATTTGCATGATGCCAATATACTGGAGGGTGATGTGACCAATGCCAATTACCATATACCACACGAGTATCATAGTAAGGCACGTACACCACTTCCCTTTCAATTGTTTTAATAACAATATTGTCATTCGTTTGGCTGATCTGAACATTATCCATTTGTGATAAATTACCAGCTTGTTTTGCTTTATGACGTAAAGTTTGAATGCTTGCTAATATACTTTGTTCATCATTTAAAAAAGCATCACCTAAGTTTTGTGTCCAATTTAAGTCTGCATTTAATTTTTCAATGATCTTTGGAAATGGGATCAGGGCTTTTATACTGGGATCCCAAGTTTGGCTCTCTAAAGCCGGGCGTGAATATTCATTCTCTTGCTGCCATCTGTATGCTTGCACTATTTCAAGTGGGTATGTTGATGCAATTAATATATGTGTTAATAAACTATCAGGATATAACGCGATTGGCGCGAGCATTTGAGCCCGTTCTGCTTCAGTGAATTCATATTCTTCGTTTGAATAACTCGATAAAGACGTTAAAGAAATTAAAATACATATGGTAAATCTCATTATTATATTTTTCATTTTAACTTACTCTTTTGGGTATCTATTACCTTATTAAAGAGCATCTAAACTGAATCTAATATGAATCATGCTTGAGGGTTACAATTTAGCTGAGGACCATTGGCGGCTAGAAACAAAAATGCCTTCATGAAGAAGGCATTTCAATCATCTTTTATAATGCTATTTAGCAAATAATGAAATCATCATCTGACAGTACTTGCAGTGACTTACCCACTAAATCAGCAGAATTGATATCTGACATTAACGCTAAGCCAGTTTCTCTTTGTTCAAGTGTTAACGGCATATATGGTAATCTAAATACAGGGTTAACAGCTGATGTCATCGCTAATGCAGTATTAATTGCGATTGGGTTAGGTTCACAAAACAACCAATTCATTAAAGGAATTAACTGTTTATTTAACGCATCATCTTGTTTGTCCATTAATTGTCGCATTAATGATGGTGATAAATTAGACGTTACAGATATAACACCATGAGAATTAAATAAGTGGCGACCATCATGACACTCATCATCATTACCTGACCAACAAGCAATGCCTTTACTTTCATAAGCTGCAATACGTTCGTTACCAGCACATTCTTTTACGCCGATAAAGTTTTCATGTTTGGCTAATGGTTCAATAATTTCTGGTGTTAAATCTTGACCGGTACGCCCCGGTACGTTGTAAACAAAAGCAGGTCCTAACGCTAATAGTCTTTCAAAATGTTCTTTTACACCTTTATCTGATGTACGTCCGTAATAAGGATTTATTTGAAGTGATGCGTGCATACCTGTTGCAAAGCCATATTCAGTGGCTTTGATTGCTTCTCTGGTATTATTACTACCAGTATTACCTATGATAATCAGCTTATCAGAAAATAAAGTCACGGTATGGGCGATTAGCATTAGGTGCTCTTCCCAATTCATTAACTGACCTTCGCCTGTCGTGCCACCTACTACAATGCCTTCTACGCCATTGTCTATTTGAGCATTAACTAATGCGTCGTAAGTTTTAAGGTCAATATCTCCACTGCTTAAATACGGTGTTTTTATCGCTGTGATAAGGCTTGCTTGTTTGATTTGTTCTATAGAGCGCATTAGCATAATTTGATTATTAAAAATTTTCTTATTTGTACCATATTTTTTGTAAAATTTGCATCTTTGAACGCACTTTTGTTACGTTTTTTTGTTACCTACGCAATAAAGTGTTAAATATCAGCTTGAAATAAGTGCTGTTATCTTGCATTATACAACCACTGTATAAATCAACAGTATTAACCTTATGAGCTTATTTGAATATTTATCGTCACATTTTTATGATCAAAACCAAGTATTAGAGTCTTGCTCTATAGATATTGAACAATTGTCAAACTGGCAAGAATTAGGTATTTTTCCTAAACCGGCATATCGATTAAATAGCCAAATTGAATGCAGTTCATATTACGGCATACATGAATGTAAAGAATATTGGGATTTTTACGCCAGAGGATGTGATAAATGGGCTAAGTTAATCACCAGTAAAGATCAATGTACCCCCTCTCAGGCATTTGAATTATTTTTTAATAAGTATTGTACACATTTATCTTATTTACAAAATCAAGGCTTTTATTGTGATGATGAAACCTTCACTGATCAATTACAAGAACATGTTCAAAGCCAATGGCAACATTTTATAAATGGCAAGTTTAGTTTAACCACACAAAATGGATATATAGAAGAAATTGTTGAAACTGAAGTGGGCATGATGATGATTATGAATATCACCCATTGCCACAGTATTGATGAGCTCACTGATGAAAATAAAAATGAGATCAGACAAGCAATAAAATATTTAAATAAATCATTAAGTCATTTTGCGCCCCATGAAAGAGCGCAAAGTTATAGAGCAAAGTTTATTGATAAAACGATTGCTCAGTATGATTTATCTATTTAGCAGGTTAATGACCTTGCTCGTATCGTCCTCGGGCAATTTCAAAAGCCTTTAGTATCTGTCGGTCGATATCAGATAAACTGTCTAACCAATTATCGGCAATATCATCATCATCATTTTCACTGATAGATTGATATTGAGCGAGTAATGAAATTACTTTGGTTAGATTTAAATTTTGTTTTTCTAATTCTTCAAATATATCCAGTTTAACATCATGGGACTCTATGGCTGTTAAACATTCTCGGCTTAATTCGGTATTCATATCTGCTCACTTATAACAAACCTTCTTCTATTTGTTATACCAGTGTTTTATGAATATTCCAGTATATTTATCAATATTGTGTTTGTTTGCTGATAAAGTGAGCGCAGTGATTAATTTATAGTAAACTAGATTTAGATTAAGCGTAAATATCTAACCAAAAATCAATTTCCAAATACTCGGTGGCTTATGATGTTCATGGTATTCTTTTCTTAAATTATCTACTTTCATTAATGTTTCTTTAGCTTGCTTAAATTGACCCTGTTCATTTTGCTTGTATGATAATTCAATTTGTTTAATTACTTTGTTTAACCCTTCTATAGAGATGGCTTTTTTACCATCTGGAAATTTAGCTGTTTTACTTAATTTAACAAGCTTATTTAACTTTACTAATTGTTCAGTTAATACCTGATGATTGGGGGCTTTAATCGCTTTTTTAAATTCTAATCCCATATTCTTCATATTAGCTTCAAGATCAAATGGTTTTACATCTGGGTTTGCCATTGCCATAGCGCTAAATAGCGAAAAAATTACAAGTATGGTTTTCATTTATAAGCCTAATGTTAGAAATCGGCAAGATTATAGCATTAGGACAAAAATTTTGAATGACTATTTTGTAAAGGGGCTTTACAAGTCGGGAGTTAATTAATAGTTATAATTTTGTGGTGATCCCTTCAATATTAATAATACCTGAACGATTTAAGGTTACTTTGTATCGCTGTAATTCTTGTTTATTGTTTTTATTAGTTTGCACCATAACTAAATTAATTTGATATCTTCGCTCAACGGCTTGTTTGCTTATTTTATTGCCTTCAAAGTTATATAACTTGCCATCACCCTTTTTTAAGTACCTTACAAATGGTGCAAGGCTGAATAAAATTTGTTCTTGGATCTCATCATAACCAGGCATAAAGTCTTTAACAAGTACTTTGGTATCGCTTCTAAAGTGTAACAATTGGGCATCTTGTTTGTTTTGCTGTCGACGGCTTTGAAAAATTTCATTTACTTGTTCAGGTAAATCTTTTTTTGAAATATATTCTAACCAAATTGTTTGCACTGCAATTTTGGTTTTTGTTGCACTGTTAGTGAAGATATTTTGCCATTTGGGTCTGCCTTTTTTCAAATAATTCCAAATAAGCGTTGTGATGTCATCTTTAAATATTTCACGTAAGCCATAAATAAACCCCAGAAAAGAGACTAATAACAATGTTATTTCAGTAAATGTAGACCGGGCACGTAAAATTAACATCATTACAAAAGCCATAATTATGGCAGTCACTAAACCGCGAACAACTTTTTTATAGTTGATATTTAATTTTCGGTTTTCTTTTTTGAATACCACGCCATATTCAATTAACCTTTGCAATAAACGCATTTTATTGGAGATCCGATTGGGATCATCAATAGTTGTTGCTGAATTATATTGGTTTGTAGTGCGGTATTCATTTTCATTTCGGCAAACTTCAAATAATTTATCTCTCACTTGGGCATGATCACTGCTTTTTGGACCATTGCTGAGTAGTTTTAAAAATGATTGTTCTACATTCCAACTTAAGTAGTTATCTGCGTTTTCAAAAAATGAACTCAGTTTTTTATCTGGGGGTGTATATCGGCGTAGCTTTTTAAGTAATGAAGTTATTTGTTCTGAAATTTCATCGGCTTTAGCATAAAACTCATCAGCATCTTTAATTAATAAAGTTTGTTTAATATCTGTTTTTAATGCAACTCTGATTTGATATGAAAACAGATTTAGGTTTACACGATAATCTGTTTGCTCACCTTTTTGTTTTGCAATAAAACGACTTCGTACTAACGGTAAGTGCAGTTGGTCAGAATAATAAGCGCTTCGGGTATTGATACTACTATGAAAAAAATTTTCTTCGGATAAAGTATGCGGGTTTATTCCCATCTCAACTGGAATTGAGAAATAAAGGTCTAGTCTTTGATGTGCTTGAGGTAATAATTGATGGCTAATAGCAAAAGAAAGATTTTCTTCTTGATTTAAAGTAGTTTTATTCAATTGTGTATATACCTCCAGTCACAAGACTAATATTTTTATAATTTCAATATTAGTCTAGCTTATCAACGGGTTATTATAAAGAATTTAATTATTTTGAATAAGTCGGTTTAAGTCATCTATTGACGGAGCAAACCAATATGAACCGCTCTGTGCTGTTGAAAACTCTATCAATTTGTCGTGAATACCGTCATCAGTTAAACCATACATACGATTTAACTGGCTGGTGAATCTTTGCATTTCACACGCAAAAGATAAAAAGTACAGGCCATTTTCAGATGTATTACCAAAAGGCGCACTGCGACGATACATTTTCATTGCCTCACCATTAACTTTTACATCTGTACGGCTTACATGGGAATTGATTGGCATGTCATCGCCTTCAAGCTCGATAGAGTCTACTTTTGTACGCCCTACTGTTTGCTCTTGCTCTTTTATTGCCATTTTATTGAATGCAGTTAAGTTATGACACCATTTCTGTGTCAGTATATAACTGCCGCCTGCATATTTCTGACCTTGTGGGATCAAGGCAACTTGGTGTTGCTCAGGCAATTTGGGATTGGCAGAACCGTCAACAAAACCGATTAAATCTCTTTCGTCATGGTAAGTAAACCCATGTAAATCAAGTTTTGCTGTGGCGATTGATTTCATTGCTTTATGGATAGACATCATGGCATCAAAGTTTTTTCCGATATTATTACTATGGATCCAAAATAAGACATCTCTTTGTGTGCCTTTTGCTGTGAAGTTTTTAACGCCATTAATCGTTTTAAACTCGGTTAGTTCTAATGAGCTTGTTTGTGTTTCTAGTTTATTCAACAAAGATTTACCAAAGGCAATAACCAGATTGACATCGTTTTGGTTATTGAGTGCTTTTGTAAGCTGTTGTTTGATTTCATCTAAAGGTAAGTTGTGATTTATTTGATATTCAAGAAAATAGAATTGGTTACTTGTTTCTACAAATATGCCAGGTTGAGGAAAAGACATGTAAGGCCCCTGTCAAAATTAACAAAATAAGCTAACAGGATATATGATTATTCTGATAAATACAGGCTTGTGCGTTGTAATACACTTATTTTATTGAATGAGCAGAAAAGAAAAAAGTCTTGTTATTCCATTAACAAGACTCCACGCTAGTTCAACTTTCTATTAATCTAAAATAAAAACGTCACTGGGTTAAAGTGACGTTTTGTTACAGTGTAGATTTGGGGGGAATTATGCTATTTTACGTTCTACTTCAGTTGTTTCTGTTTTAAGTAAGTTCATATCAAAATCAAATTCATCTACTCGGATGGCAAGTTCACGCTTAATATTATAATCAAGTAACTTTTTAAGCTCATCAGCAGTAATGACATGTGCAGTAAACGCATTGCTTAAAGTATCAGGGAATCTCACTCCTGATTTAAATACTTTACCACGTAGACCTTTTTTAACTTTAGCCAATAAATCTAAGCAATCTAATTTAGCTTTATAGGCATTTTCATTAATTTCATGACCGCTGCCAGGTGTTACTTTTACTAAATGTGTTAGTTGCTTTTTAATTTGTGTATCTAGTTGTGCTTGTTTTGCAAGTTCACGTACTAAATCATCACTGATTTTTGGCATTTTTTCATTATAAGTTACTGTTAGTAACTTCATTGCATGTTTAGTGGCTGTTGATGGGAAGTTATCTAAGAACTTAAATAATGCTTGCTCTGCCTGAAGTAATGACCAACGCGTAGCATAATGGAAATAAGCTTTTGCTTGTTGTTTATCTTCAGTTGCTACTTTTTGTTCATAATATCTAATAGATGCCATTGCTGCATATAAGTAGCTCATAACGTCACCTAAACGTGCTGATAACATTTCAGCTTGCTTTAGCTTGCCACCAAGAACTAATAAAGAGAAATCTGCATATACAGCAAGTTTTGAAGCAAGTTTATTTATCGCTTTTTCATAAGGACGCACTTCAGCTAAAGTTGAGTTTGCATTTGCCATAAATGGCATTAAACCTAAACCAAAAGCACGTAAGCTATTAGATACACTGTAACCTACGGTATTTAATAAAATTTTATTAAATTTCTTATCTGAACCTTTTTCATCACTATGAATTGTTTCTACCATGTTTTGTAAATATGGGTGACAACGCATCACACCTTGACCAAATATCATCAAGTTACGGGTTAAAATGTTTGCGCCTTCTACGGTAATACCGATAGGTTGTGCAATATACCCTTGTGCTAAGGTATTTTGTGGACCACATTGAATTGCTTTACCTGCTTGAATATCCATTGCTGAGTTTAATACATCACGACCAATCTCTGTCATATGGTATTTTGCAATTGCAGTGACAATAGCCGGTTTTAAGCCCATGCCTAAACCTTCAGTTGTTAATACACGCATAGACTCTTGTAAGAATGCTTTACCTGCAATATCAGCTAGTTTTTCTTGTATACCTTCAAATTGACCAATTGATAAGCCAAACTGTTCACGTACCGCACAGTATTCTGCTGCACTTTTAAATGATACTTGTGCCGTTGATGCACCCATCGCAGGTAAAGAAATACCACGACCTGCACCTAAACAACTAACAAGCATTTTCCAGCCATTACCGATATTACTTTGACCACCGATAATAAACTCCATTGGGATAAACACTTTATCACCACGGGTAGTACCATTGTAAAAGTTTACGCCCATAGGCTTGTGGCGGTTACCTAGCTCTACACCTTTGTGATCATGTGGGATCAAGGCGCAGGTAATGCCTAGAGTTTGGTTGGCACTTAATAAATTTTGTGGATCTTTAACTTTAAAGGCTAAACCTAATACTGTCGCGATAGGCGCTAAAGTAATGTAACGTTTATCCCATGTTACTTCTAAACCTAATACTTGTTCACCTTTATATTCTCCCATAGTAACGATACCTTCATCAGGTATACCGCCGGCGTCAGAGCCAGCTTCTGGACTTGTTAGTGCAAAACAAGGAATATCAGTACCGTCAGCTAATCGAGGCAACCAAAATGCACGTTGTTCGTCTGTACCGTAATGCATTAATAATTCGCCTGGACCTAGTGAGTTAGGCACCATTACTGTGACAGCAACACCTGAACTTTTAGTCGAGATAGTGCCAACAATTGTTGAGTTTGCATAAGGACTAAATTCGCGACCGCCATATGCTTTAGGAATAATAAGTGAAAAGAAGCGCTCTTTTTTAAGGAAGTTTAATATTTTATCTGGAAGATGAATGCTGTTTTGGATTTCAAAATCATCAATCATGTCGATAAGCTCAGCAACCGGGCCGTCTAAAAATGCTTGTTCTTCTTCTGTTAACTTTGCAACTGGAATTGATCTTAGGCCATTAAAATCAGGTTTACCTTGATAAATACCAGTTTCTAACCATACATCACCGGCATCCAATGCTTCTTGTTCTGTTGTTGAAATTGTAGGTAATACTTTTC
>Ga0209395_1006950_pt1 | contig 12027 bp, 4 predicted proteins | sample GOMGulsemesocosm_3_FD_184635 | JGI IMG/M metagenome (GOLD analysis project Ga0209395, IMG submission 184635) | Methane-oxidizing microbial communities from mesocosms in the Gulf of Mexico - GOM9D Gulf of Mexico (SPAdes) (version 2) | ecosystem: Environmental > Aquatic > Marine > Cold seeps... | reverse complement strand
TTGATGGGCATGCCTTTATTCGTCCTTTTGCTAATGAAAATAATGCTTTAAGTAAAACGTTGTCAAAGCGAATTCAATCACTTAATGGCAAGTGGCAGTTTAATTGGGTAGGGCATCCAGATAAACGTCCAGTAGATTTTTATAAAACAAATTATGATGTTAGCGAATGGGCTGTGATAGATGTTCCGGGTAATTGGCAAACCCAAGGCTACGGTCGTCCTATTTATACTAATCATCCATACCCTTTTGCCAGAGATAAACCTAGGGTGATGACTGAGCCACCAGCAAACTTTACTAATTTCTATGATAGAAACCCAGTAGGTAGTTATAAACGCAAATTTTTCGTTGCTGAAGGATTAAAAAACAAACAAACATTTATTGAATTTCAAGGGGTGAAATCAGCCTTTTACCTGTGGGTAAATGGTAAAAAAGTAGGTTATAGCCAAGGTAGTATGACCCCAGCGGAATTTGATATTACTGAATATTTAGTTGATGGTGAAAATGATTTAGCGGTTGAAGTATATCGTTGGTCTGATGGTAGTTACCTTGAAGGTCAGGATATGTGGCGCTTTAGTGGCATATTTAGAAGTGTAAATTTAATTGCTCGTCCAGAAGTATTCTTGCAAGATTTTCTTATTACTACCGACCTGAAGAATAACTATCAAGATGCACAGTTGAATGTTGACTTTGAACTGGCTAGTACTTTAAAAAATATAGATATGCAGGATTTTCAATTGCAAATGAACTTATTTGCTCCTAACGGTAAGTTGATCTCCAAGCAGAACGCTAAAATTGAACAAGTTGATAATAAACAAGTAGGTAAACTATCTTTAGCGTTAAAAGATGTAAGTCTTTGGAGTGCAGAATCACCTACGCTTTATTCAATAATGCTATCGGTTGTGGATAACAAAGGTCAAGTGCTCGAGTTTGTTCCATGGTCTTTTGGTTTTAAAGAGACAAAAATTGAAAACAATCAGTTCTGGATTAATGGCCGTTCAATTAAAATTAAGGGCGTTAATCGTCATGAGCATCATCCTAGAATGGGGCGAACGCTAGATTTAGAAACCATGGAACTTGATATTAAACTGATGAAACAAGGTAACTTTAACCTTGTAAGAACCAGTCATTATCCTAATGATCACCGTTGGTATCAATTAGCGAATCAGTATGGTCTCTATGTATTAGATGACGCTAACCAAGAAAGCCATGGTTATAAAACCAGAAACAAAATATTAGGTGATAACCCTGATTGGACAATAGCCCATGTTGATAGAGCAACCTCTATGGTGCACACCAACAAAAACTATACCGCCATTGCTATTTGGTCATTAGGTAATGAGGGTGGTGCAGGGCGTAACTTTATTGCGATGCGTGAAGCGGTACTAGCCATTGATGATAGCCGTCCTATTCTTTCGGATACTGATCTTAATGCTTCTGATTTTGTTGAACGTAGTTATCGTACCCTTGAAGGGAAAAATAGCGTTGATCAATTTATTGAACAGTCAGATAGAATAAAAAAACCTTTCTTACAGCGTGAATACGCGCATGCAATGGGTAACTCTTTAGGTAATTTCCAAGAACATTGGGATAAAATTTATGCCCATGATAATTATGTTGGTGGTGCAATTTGGGATTGGGTTGATCAAGGTTTAGCACGGGTAAAAAATACTGCTATGGTCAGTTACGGTGATGATCCTAGCAAGCTCTCTTTAGATGATACTCGTGAGGTTTGGTCTTATGGTGGTGATTTTGGCGATAGCCCCACCGATGCTGAGTTCCTATTGAATGGCATTATCTCTTCCGATAGAAAGCCATTTCCAAGTTATTATGAAGCGAAAAAAGTACAACAAAATGTTTGGTTTGAAAAAACAGATAACCCTTTAAGAGTAAAAGTCACCAATCGTTTTGATTTTACTAATTTAGCGGCGTATCAATTGGTTTGGAAAGTAAAAAGTCAGACGGGAATTTTAGCAGAAGGGCTGATAAAAATCGATTTATCAGCAGGGCTGACAACGTTAGTTGATATACCCTTTATCTTGAATGACAAAGTAAATAGTGAAGTTGTTCTAGAGTTATCCGCACATACAAAAACAGATCAAGTATGGGCAGATAAAGGTTTTGAAATAGCGCATGAACAATTTATTTTATCACCTTATATCTTTAAAAATAAGGTTGAAGCACTCGGCAATACCGTACAGGTGACTAATAGCACTCATCATATTGTTGTTAAGGCTAATGAGACTAAAATTAACATTGATAGCGTCACAGGCGAGTTAACGAGCTACCAATTGTCTAACCAAGAACTACTGGTTGAACCTTTAGCGCCTTATTTTTGGAAACCGGTCAATAATAATCAAGCACGCAATAGATTTGTTGAACGTATGGCGCCTTGGTTAAATGCGGCAGCGCATCGTCAAGTGAGCTCTGTAAAAGTAAATCAACTTAGTGAAAACTTAGTGGAAGTTAAAGTATTGGCGCGTTTAATACCTAACAATGCACTGTACCAGCTTACTTATCGAATTAATGGTAAAGGGGATATACAAGTTACCGGTGACTACACGCCTGATCCAAAGCGTATTCAAAACAAGTTTATGCCTAAATTTGGTATGAAGATGGTCTTAGATAAATCATTATCACAAATTGATTGGTATGGACGTGGGCCATTTGAAAATTATCCGGATAGAAAAACAGCCGCAAAAATAGGCAACTATCAAAAAAAGCTGGAAGGATTCCAAGTACCCTATATTTCAGCAACTGATAGTACCAATCGTGGTGATGTCAGAGAGGCTAGCTTTGCCAATCAAAAAGTTAAACTAAGTGTTTTAGGCATGCAGCCCTTTAACTTTAGAGCATGGCCATACAATGAATCTGATTTATATTCTTTCAATACCGTTAAGGTTAAAAACTTAATTACCGATCAATTGCGGCGCAAGCACACTTACGATTTACCAGATAGAGGCTATATCAATGTCAACCTTGATTCATCTATACACGGTGTCGGTGGCGATAATAGCTGGGGTGGTAAAACCATGGAGAAATACCATGTACGTGCCGACAAACCCCTTAGCTTTAGTTTTATCTTGAAAGCGATGACGGTGAATTGAGGATATTTTGACCAATTCGACAACTGTAAATTTAAGCCGATATTAACCAAGAATAAACTTTAACGATGATAATGTTCCGGCGTAAGGGGAACGTTATCTTATTGGTTTACTTTGTGGTTTTATTACTTTTCTGTTTTATCGCGTTTTTTAAGTCTTTATTTACAATGTGTTATCGATGCATTGTTGTTGTAATAGCCTTGTTTCGATATATAAATAAATATAAACATTAAAAAAACATTTACAAATATGTATAAAAGTGTAGATTAGGTATAACGTTGTCCCTTTGGGGCATTCAATACAATGACTAACATAAATATAATAAGAGTCAGCATAAAAGATAACGTATGAAATTTGTCAGCAACGCTGCATGTTGAGCTACTAATAGAAATGTAAACGGGGAAACTATGAAAATATATTCAAAAAATAAAATTGCATTAGCAATTACCACAACATTCCTTTTATCAAGTGCGCCTGCACTTGCTGAAAATTTAATTCCAGAAGGTACGTTAGAAGAGCTTTCTATGGCTAATGCTAACTACTTAGCGTTTAACGTTGGGCCAATGCTATCTAATGGCACCACCCAAGCGTGGGGTCAAATTGGTTCCGGTTGGTGTCGTTTTATTAATGATACTATCTCATCATTAAAAGCGGGTGTGCCAGAACATGCCCCAGCACCTAATGTGAGTAATGTCGCTTATTGTAACCACAAGCGAACTGATGACAATGGCGGTATCTATCGAGAAGTTGAAGGTCTTGAATTAGATAAAAGTTATAGTGTTTCAGCTCAAGGGGCCACGCGCGGTTCTTTACAGTGGGCTATTGAATATACAAAACAAGGTGAAGATGCGGTTACAGTCGATGATATGACAAACGTAGTTGTATCAGATCTTGCCTGGGTTACGCTTGAAGATTCTTTTACAGTGCCTAATGATGCTGACTTAGCCAAATCATTCCGTGTTTTTATCCACACACAACCAAGTGAAGCATACCCATCTACAGAAATTTTAGAAACAGAACGTTCATTAATGTGGGTTGATGACTACGAACTCAATGAAATATTAGAACCTGTTGAGTACTTTACTGTTGGTGAATTAGAAACCGTTACTGGTTTTGACGCTGGTGGTTATGTTGGAATGGGCGCCGATGGTGCACTTCACATAGGTGACACCAATACATATGGCTCAACCGATGGCGAAGCTTGGCCAAGGTATATGGATAATAATAGAACTAACATAGAGGGCGGTTATGATACAAATGCCCCTGTTGGTTTTGATGGTATTTATATTTATCTGAACCAATGGCGTACAAAGCATAGTGTTGGTGTTCACCGCGAAGTCGAAAATATTCAACCAGGCGCTCAATACGTAGTTTCAGGCGAAGGTGCAACCTTGGGTAGTTTACTGTGGGATTATAGTTATACCAAAGTAGGTGAAGACACCCTTACTACAGAATCTTTAACTAATACCGTTGAATCCGCTTCTGCTTGGGTTACTGTTGAAGACACATTTACCGCCCCCGCAGATATCGATACCGCTAAGTCTTTTAAAGTTATTTTAAGAACCGTTGGTGCAGATCCCGAGGCGATTACTAAAGATGAATCTCCAATGTGGGCTGATAACTTCTCATTAATGGGTCCTCCATCATTAGCTGATACCGATGGTGATGGCATACCAGACAGTTCAGACGCATTCCCTGACGATGCATCAGTTAGCATAGATACTGACGGTGATGGTTTTGCTGATGATTACAGCGCTAGCTGTGATGTTACCTGTCAAGAAGCTAGCACGGCTATTATTGACGATGACGATGATGGAGATGGCGTTCTTGATGTTAATGATGCAGACCCACTAGATAACTCTGTCAGTGTTATCATTAGCTTTGCCAATGATTCTGGCACAGTTGTTGAGGGTGAAGAATTTACTATTGACGCGAGTTCATCAGTGCCTAACAGCGATAATGCCACTTACACATGGGATCAAGATTCTGGACCAGCAGTAGAGTTAGTGCCTGATGAGACTGACCCAAGTATGGTGACCTTTATTGCGCCAACGGATACCACTCAAGTAGAAACAGTTGTTATTTCTTTATCTGTTGCAGGGGACATTGCCACGGTATCAGACACGTATTCTGTCGAAGTTACCCGAGCACCTTCAGTAGCTACGGCAGTTGCGACAATAAGCGGAATGTTAGATAACGAAGGCGTGTTGGCTTATGGTGAGAAAATTCAACTTGACGGTTCATCATCTACTGATAGTTTAGGCGGCGAGCTTAATTATAAATGGAAAGTAACAGGCGTTCCTGTTGAACTAGGTGATGCAACAAGCGAAAATACTAGTTTTTATGTTCCTCTTGTTAAGGCAGATACGCCGATTACCATTGAACTTACCGTAACGAATTTCTTAACAGATTATAATGACGAGTACATTTTAGATGAAACTGGCGATAAAATTGCCTCTGAATCAAGCACCTTTGAAATAGCAACAACAGTTAAGAAAACTTATCCTCAAGCTCAGTATCCACTTGAATACTTCCCTGATGGTGACTTAGAAAGTGTATCTGGCTTTCCAGAAAGTGGTTGGGCTATTGGTAGTAAGGGATTTGGAGAGGCACCGACGGTTTTCTTAGCAGGACGTGATGAAGAAGGCGAACTTGTTCAAGCATACGGTCAATTAGGCGCCGGTTGGGCAAGATTTATCGACAATACTCGAACGCAAGTAGAAGGCGGTATGCAAGTGCGACCTCCTGGCGATGATTATAGTATTCCAAACGTTGTTGCGTACTGGAACCATACACGTAATGCTCATGCCTCTGGTCTGTATCGCACTGTAGAAGGTATCGTACCTGGTGGCACTTACCAATTATCGGGTGACGGTCTTACCTATGGTACTTTGCAATGGTCGCTTGTTTATTCAGTAATAGGCGCACCCGTTAACGAGAATGGAGCAAGTGATGTCACGACGTTGAATTTAAGTGAGACAGTTGTTTCCGATGGCGCATGGGCAACGGTAGCTGAAGAATTTGTTGCACCAGCCGATATTGATGTAACACAACCATTTAGAGTTCTGATGCATACTGTTGGCGCTGAGGGTGATATAAGTGGTAATGACCCAGTAAGCCCTTCACGACTGTGGACCGATAACTATTCACTAGTAGAGATTGCAGTAGGTTTAGATACCGATGGCGATGGCGTTATCGACAACAATGATGGCTTCCCAGAAAATGCAGCAATTGCAACCGATACTGATGGCGATGGCTTATCTGATAGTTATGTGAGTAGCTGTGATGAAACTTGTCAAGCGAATGCATCTGTAACCTTAGATGACGATGACGATAATGATGGTATTCTTGATGTAAATGATGCATTTCCAGTCGATTCTAGACAAAGTGTTAACGTCGATATTGGTCTTGAATCTCCAATGTTTGTTGGTAATGCTACGATTACTCTAGATGCTAGTATGTCATTACCTAATAGTGATAATGGCACTTATACTTGGGTACAGTTATCAGGCACGCCTGTTACGCTTTCGCAAGATGGTCAAACGGTATCATTTACCGCGCCTGATGTCGCCGAGCGAGAAGAGTTTGAATTTGAGCTAACCATTGCAGGTGATAACGATACACAGACATCAACATCTTCATTAATTATTATTCCAATGCCAGCAGAAGTAACGGCAAGTGCCACTATATCCGGTATGGCCGATGTAAACGGTCTTAGTCTTGTTGCAGGTGAAGTGATTGTACTTGATGCTAGTGCTTCAACTGACAGCGAAGGTAATGAATTAACGTACTTATGGGAGCAGATTGGCACCGTTAGATGGGATCAAAGAGTTACTCTAGAAAATGCTGACACAGCTGTAGCCAGCTTTACAGTGCCAGAGTGGAACGATGATTTCCCATTGACTTTTCAAGTCACTGTTATAAATAGTGTAACCTGGCCTAATGTTGATCCAACGATGGAAAACACCAATGTGCTGTTTGAAAGTTCAGTTGATACTTTCGTGATAGAGCCAACGATAGCGAAAACTGAATCACCAGAACATAAAGGTGAGTCATTGGGTGGTTCTTTTGGATTCATCAGCATAATGTTATTGGGTGGCTTAGCGATGGTTAGACGTTTATTTAGAGTAAAAAAATAAACATTAACCTGTAAACAACCTATAAAGGCTATTCAATTTGAGTAGCCTTTTTTTTGTACATGATGTACTTATCCTGCGAAGTCATGGATGGCGAATGAGCAGGCTATACAAGTAAGGTCCTGCGAAGTCATGGCCGTTCATCGGCATTAATACTTCTCTGCACGTCGATGGCAAATAAGCAGGGTTTAATTTAAATCTTATAAAGGTGTTATTTTTGAAATGAATATAATTAAAACTCTGATCATTTTGTTAGTTTTTGTCAATTATTCAGTTTTAGCAAACAATATCAAACAAGCAGATAACTATTTTGAACAAAAAAAATACTCGTTAGCACTGAATGAATATCTAAGTGTTGCAGACACCAAAGAACCTAAAGTCTACTATCAATTAGGTGTTATGCATTACAAAGGTTTAGGAGTTGAAGCTGATAGTTTTAAGGCACTTGTTTGGTTTTCGTTAGCTGCTGAAAAAAATTATGACAATTCTGTCGAGATAGTGAACAATTTAATTGCCAATGTTGACCCAGAAGAAAAACCACAAATAAATGCGTTAATTAAAACATCACAACTTTTGTATACCCAACAGGCAGTTTTTAGAAAATATCAACCACAATTAAACGAAACAAATTTAAAGCAAAGAATAAAATTCGATGACTATGAAAATATTAGTGATGTAGAAATTAATACTAACGAAGGTACTGAGGATGCACTTTCCATGTTTATGGCTACACAATCTGGAGGCTCTAGTGTAGAAGGGTTTGAAGGTTTTACCAGTTATGACACTTTTGCGAGTGAAAATGAATTTTCTAATACAGAGCCCTGTTTTCTTATTGCCGATTACGATATTGCTCCAGATGGTTCAATTAGAAATATAGCCCAAGTTAAAACAAGAGGGTCAGTTAAATCAGCAGAATATGATTTATCCATGAATAATTTACCAAAACCAACGTTTAACGATCAGAGCGTTTCTTTCATTAATCGCACTTACCTTGGTATTGCGAATTATAATCGATTTCGGATGAGGAAAGACTATTATTCACTTTACAAAGCTATGAGGAGCTTAACGGATCAGTTAAGTGAAAGTGATTCGGCTAAAGATCAATATAGTTATGGCATGGCTTTGATGCACTTTCCTTGGTTAAGTCAAGAAAGTGGTGATGTTAATGAACTCCTTAAAGGTGCTGCAGAAAGTGGCTATGCACTCGCTAAATATGAATATGGCTTGAAGTTATACCGTGAGCAAAAAGATCTTAAACAAGCGGTTTATTGGCTTTTTGAAGCGGCAAAGAATAATCTAAGCCAAGCTCAATATCGTTTAGCACGTATATTTCTTGATAGCCCTTGGGTTATTCATGATGAAAATAAAGCTTTGTTTTGGTTAGAGCAGGCGGCAAGTAAAGGTCATCTCACCTCAAAATTAAAGTCAGCCGAAATTAAACTGCTCTCTACTGATGAAGGCCTACAAGATGTTAAAGGAGCAGTTGCTTATTTAACGGAAATAGATGAATTACAAAATCAGAACCCTGAATATCAATATTTGCAAGCCATGGCCGCCGCTAAAAAAGTAAATAGAGAACTTTCTGTAGCCGTAAAGCATATTCGTAAAGCTATCAAGTTAGGAAAAAGTTTGAATTGGGATGTTACTTCTTGGCAAGCACAATTGAAATCGTGGACTTCTGGTGGCAGAGTCTTTGTGCAAGATCTTTAACATTTTAAAAGTGGCCATGTAGGGAAATTGTTGAAGTGTGAGTTTATGATCGATCAACCCCGTGATATATAGTCGCGGGTTAGGTCACACACTTAGTTTATCGCTGAATAAAGGATTGAAGGTTCGAATAGGTGCAGGAACAGGTACTTGCGTATGCGTTTATTGTACCTTTTGGCTGCCATTGTTATCGCCACCGTCGCATGAAATCATCGTCAAAATTAACAACGCAACTACTGGCATATTAAAATAATGTCTCATCATTGCCTTTTAGTTTCTTTTTTAACCCAAGGCTACAGGTGTTATTCTTGTATATTTAATGTGCATGTCAACGTTACCACTATGTTTGTTATAATGGTGCGTTATTTTATTCTTACATGTTGTTTTATTTATTTGTGATTAGTTAGGTTGTTGATTTATAGGGTGTTTGGCTTTGTTTTAAACTGGCTTTATAGTGTACTTTGCTTGTGGGAACGTTATTGTTGATTGCGTTGGGTAAGCAAAGTCGCTAGTATAGTTTTTGTCCTCTTTGGGAGATTATTTACCCTTAGAAAAGAAATAGGTATTTACCAAGAATAAAGTGATCAAACTATTGCTGACTAATTACACATTCATATTGGCGGTTAGTATTCTAATTGTACCTTTTACGGATACAGCACAAGGTTACTATGTCAATAGTGCTATTTATACCTTCAAATTTAACTCGATTTAACTCGATTTAACTTAAGTTCACACGGGGTAATAATAATGAAACAACAAGTTAAAGATCAAGAATACAATGATATTAACAAGCAAGAAGAACGTGAATCAGCAGTTCTTTGGGTTATTGGGACAGTATTAGCCTTTTCATTACTTCAATACTTAGCAACAGGATAAGTGGCCTTGTACTTTTATATTTTGAAGTAATTAATGGTGTTGTCTCTAATTAAACTCAAATGTCCATCAGGTCATTTGGGAACTGATACTACAATAACGACTTTTCTTTATTATTTGATTTTGACGCAGTAGCATTAAATTTTAACAAAAAACCATTTAATCACTGACAACGCCACGCTATCAAGTGTTAGAAAAACTTGTAAAGTATTAAATAATAATAGAAGTGTTATGAAATATTTATTTATACTGCTCTTTTCATTGCCTTGTTTCTTACTGCCTTTACAGGCAAGTGAAGAACTGTTTCATGCCGTACAGGTCAATAATAAACTTAATGTGCTTTTTATTGGCGCTGATGATTTGAGAATGAATGTTGGCGCTTATGGTGACCAAACAGCAAACACCCCTAATATCGATGCGTTAGCGGCAGAAGGTGTTAGGTTTACAAAGGCTTATGTTCAGTTTGCCAGTTGTAATGCTTCTCGATCTTCTATGTTAACGGGCATGCGCCCGGACTCTATTAACGTTTATCGCTTAAATACCCATTTTAGAGAGACTGCGCCAGACGTTATTACTTTACCTCAACATTTTAAGAATAATGGTTACCATACCGAGTCCATTGGTAAGATTTATCACAACTATGCCAATATACGCGATGAAAAATCTTGGTCTGTTCCCGCGCGTTTAGATCAAGAATCACACTTTGATGATTATGTATTAACAACGAGTATCAAAAAAGACGCTAAAAAGGGCATAGCGGCTGAATCCGCCGAATACCAAGGTGATAAATATGTTGATGATAAAATTACCACGGATGCCATTCAAACAATTAACACGTTAAAAAATAGTAAAGAGCCCTTTTTTCTAGCGGTTGGTTTTATGAAACCTCATTCTCCTTATAATGCGCCAAAAAAATTCTGGGAGCTTTACAAGGGTGAAGAAATAGCAGTACTTGGTCCTGAAGATGTGCCTAACAATGTACCTAAGCTTAATTGGTTTAATTATAAAGAAATAAGAACCTTAACCGATTTACCTAAAAAAGGGGCATTTAGTAAAGAAATAGCGCAAAGACTTCGACATGGCTATTATGCCGCGACTAGCTATCTCGATGATAATTTAGGTCAGATAATACAAGCACTTAAAGACAATGGTTTATATGACAATACCATCATTGTCTTTTGGTCTGATCATGGTTATCACTTGGGAGAAAATAGCCATTGGACTAAAGCAACGACAAGAGAGCTTGATACACGTGTGCCTTTAATTTTCCGTATCCCCGGACAGAAGCCATTCGTTTCAACGGTCATAACAGAATATATCGATATATATCCAACCCTAGCTGAACTTAGCCATTTGCCTTTGCCAGCTAATATAGACGGTCGTAGTTTTAATCAGTTATTTAATGACGATAGTTATAAGCACAAAGAGTCTGCATTATCTCAAACGGCTCGACCTTGGCCTAGTAATAAACCTATTAAGCATATGGCATATACCATTAGAACAGATGAATACCGTTATACCCGTTGGATAAATATAAAAAGCCAACAAGTCATAGCTGAAGAGTTGTATCACACAGAAAAAGATCTCTTGGAAAGGGATAATTTAATTAATTCTGCAAGTGAGCAATTATTGCAAGAAATGCGACAACACTTTGAGCAATCGATAAAATAAACCCAACAGGGTTAGTTATTGCTAAATCGGGTTTAGTTGATTTCTTTATATGCAATAACCTGTTGTTTATTTGTGTCTCAGGCTTTCGTTTTATTTTAAAGTGATGTCTATGTTTTGCTGTATCTCCAGTTTATTGGTGGAATCCTTGCTTTGTTCATAAATAATCATTTTTATTTTTATGAAACACCTTGTTGTATGTTGTGTATATAAAAGTATATCAAATATATTGACCGAGATTAATGTTAATGGTTAAATCAGTTAATTGTTTTTAACGTTCTAACCTAAGTGATTTAATTAAATAAGAGGCTTAGTAGGTAGTTTTAGAGGGGTTATTTAGGGTGAACATAAATGATAAACAAACATTTTGTTTTATTGAACAAGGCAGATAATACTTTTGTCTGCTGCAAGCAGATACTTGCAGGAGGTTCAATCATTTTAGAAGACGTTGAGGTAACAATGACTGCTGATATAACTGTTGGTCATAAAATTGCGAGACATGCGATTACTGATGGTGAAAAAGTTATTAAATATGGCGTATC
>Ga0209395_1006949_pt1 | contig 12027 bp, 5 predicted proteins | sample GOMGulsemesocosm_3_FD_184635 | JGI IMG/M metagenome (GOLD analysis project Ga0209395, IMG submission 184635) | Methane-oxidizing microbial communities from mesocosms in the Gulf of Mexico - GOM9D Gulf of Mexico (SPAdes) (version 2) | ecosystem: Environmental > Aquatic > Marine > Cold seeps... | reverse complement strand
AATTATTACCAATTCATTGAAATATGCATTCAAGGATAGAGAAAAAGGTGAGATCACCCTTGAATTAAATCATTTAGAAGGTGTTAAATATGAATTACTCATTGGAGATGATGGTTCAGGTATACCTAAGGGTAGTGAAAAGTCAGGATTGGGTCTTGAATTGATAAGCATATTTACAGAACAACTTGAAGGTGAAATAACCCAAGTCAAATCAGAAGGAACCAAATATCAAATACTTTTCGAAAATATTGATTCAAATTAATATTTACCTGAAAACCTAGCCTTTTAACTGGTCGCTCTAATGATTTATTCTTTTTTTTAAAACAGACTACATTATAGTCGGGTAACGAATCACATTAGGACTTCACCCTGTTTTGTTCACTATCTGACCCAGAGCCTTTGTACTTCTTTTTGTTTGAATTAGATTTTCCAAAACGCATTGAAAATGCAATAGATATACTCCTAGAATCATATTTACTGTTCCAGTCGGCTTTGGTTTGGCTTAAATTATTGATGATTCCATCTCCTTTTCTTGAATAAAAAAGATCATTAGCATTCAACCTTAAGCTCCCTTTTCCTTTAAACACGCTTTTTTGAATACCACAATTCATAGACATATACCCCTTTATTAATAATTGAGAATAGACCTGATCACCTAAATACCTAGCGCTTACACTGATTTTCCATCCCTTACTAAAGTTAAATCTATTTGTTAAACTGGCATACGTGTTTACCCCTTTTGAATTTAATTTTTCAGTGTATAATTCACTTTCAAAATGCACAATTGAAGCTTGGGTATATGCACTAATTGTATACCACGTTGTGATAGGAACGTTCGCATTTAAAGAAAAAGTAAGAAATTGACTATTCGAAATATTTCCAGGTCTACTATAATAGATGTCATCTTGAATTTCTAAAGTTTCATTTATACCATCTATGAGCATAGCATAAGATATTTCTGTGCTAATTATTTCATTATAAGAGTAAGTCATAGTTAAATTATGAGAGTAGGTAGGTAGTAAATTTGGATTTCCGGTATAATAGGTAAACTTATCTAAAGGACTTATAAATGGATTCAAGTCTTGAAAATAGGGGCGTTCAATTCTTCTGCCATAAGAAAAATTGAGGGAATGAATCCCGGCAGAATCTAACGGTCTACTCATATAAAAAGTGGGAAATAATGAAGCATAAGTTCTTGTGAAGCTGGTATCAGGCGTTTGTACATTACCCAGTTGATTTCCTTCAAGGTGTGTTACTTCACCTCTTAGTCCAAATTGAAGTTTTACTTTTCCTATTGAGCGGTGATAATTAAGGTAAGCTGCATTAATCCATTCGTCATAGAGAAAGCGATTACTCAAATTATAATCAGGTGTAGTAATTCCTTCAGTTGTTTTACTATAAATGGCCTCATTGTCAGTTTGAGTGAAAGCTGATTTAAGTCCGGTTGAAAAAATTGAACCATCTTTAAAAGGTTTGGTATAGTCTGTTTTTAAAGCATAGATACTAATCTCTGACGGGATCTCACCATTAATTTGATCACTATATATTAAAGAATCATTTGAATTGTATTGAAAATTTTTAAAATTTTGATCATTGGCTGATACGTAGTTTACGAAATCAGCATCAAAGGATATTTCACTTCCAAGTGTATCTAATTTCTGTAGCACATAAAAGCTAACCAAATCGTTATCAAACCCCGTTTCACTTAAATTATCAGCAACTACACGTTGAAGTAAAAAACCATTCACATCAGAAATTAGTGCTGTATTATCTATATCTGCCTGTCCAGGTGAGTGAGACCTTTTGTAGGACACACCCAAAGTTGTACGGTCTGTAGCATAAATATCCATTCCAACACGCCCCTGAAGGTAATGCCCACTATTTCCATTAAAAGAATTTTGATTGAATGCAGTTTCCTCAACACCCATTTCATTCAGGTAATAACGATTTATATTTAGATCTTGAAAACTTTCATAAAACCCAGCATTAAGATTTGTAGAAAAGCTAATTTTTTTTGTATTATAATTGAGATTCAGACTATTATTACTTCCGTTGTATCGACTTCTACGGTAACTTACCGATCCATTTCCAAACAGGCCTTTAATGGCACTTTGTTTAATATTAATATTAATTATTCCGGCATTTCCTGCAGCTTCATACTTAGCAGGTGGATTCTCAATAACTTCAATGTTTTTAATTGATCCCGCAGGCAAAGACCTTAAATAACTATCTAACTCTGACCCTGATAAATAAGATGGCTTATCATTTATATACACGGCAACTCCAGCTCTTCCTTTTAAAAGTATTTGCCCATTTTGATCAACAGTAACACCTGGAACCTGTTCCAAAATCTCCAAAGCATTACTTCCAGTACTCGCAATTAATGCATCAGGCGTAATTACAATGCGGTCTATTTTTCTAACTACAAATGGTACAGAGCCATCTACAATTACTTTATCAAGTACATTTGGATCCTCAGTTAATGAAATAGCCTCCATTTCATAAGACGCACTAACGGTCATCAATTTTGAAGCCTCAACAAATCCAGTAGATTTAATTCTTAAAATATAATCACCTGCTTTCGTTAACGGAATTAAAAAAGAACCATCACTATCGGAAAAAACGGTTTTCACTAAACTTGAGTCGGCAGCGTCCAAAATTGAAATAAGTGCCAAATCAATACCTTTATGATTTTCATTCAAAACTTTACCAGAAACATTGAATGCAGCTTGAGATATACTGGAAGACGTGATTATAAATAATAGACAAGTTAAAAAAAGTTTCATAGGTTCTATTTCATTTTGTTAGTTAAGAGCTAAAAGCATTAAATGTATTAATTTTTTCTTAGTTTTTAACGATCACTTAATTGTTTTTGGTTAATAAATCTAATTAGTTTGTAAGTTAAATATGTTTTTTATCGAACTCATGAACCTCATAAAATCGATTTGCGATATACCAAATTGTTTAGTCACAATTTGCTTTCCTTGGGTAAAGTTTTTATTGAGTGCGCTGGCTAAAACCGTTTATTTGCTCTCCTTTTATAAGTTTGAATCGGAATAGGAGAGTTAACACTCTTTTTTGGGAGTGTAACGGAAATAAATGTGTGGAATAAACTGATGTTTTTTTAAAAATTCTGTATACTTCTAGTCTATGAATAGCCTTTTTATATCTTCATCAAAGACAGCTAATATTAAGCAAACGTCTGTCAATTCATTTTATCTATTCAATAAGGACTTATTTAGAAACTAATGGGGTTGGAAGTTACAGGAGTTCAAAATCATTCAGTTACTCTTTTATTAATGTATCTAAAAATATTGGAGTAGCTAGAGAGTTGACTAAAGAGAATGTCAGTTATTCTAAAAATAATGTGCACTCAATTTATGAGGGTAGTTTTCCTGTTGAAGTTAAGAATACTGTACATTTAAAGATTATTGAAATAGTAAAGTGATTTATATTAACAAAAAAAACACCTAATATTAGGTGTTAATTATAATCTGTTTTAATGTTTTCTCCAATTAGCTCAGATAATGCCCATTCTTTTATAATGTTTATTAAATGAAAAGCCCCTCTCATAGAGAAGTGCTTTAATATTTGAAGTTTTATAATTTCTGTAATTTATATGTCGATTGCTGATTGTTTAAATAGGTACACTTTACAATGTACAGGCCTGGATCAAGCGAACTTACATCCACCTTTATATCTGGGTTTTCTATGGAAAGAACCGATTGACCGGTAAGGTTTACGAATTCTACGTAAACTACATCTTGATCAAAGTTGAAATTCACAACATCCCTAAACGGGTTAGGATCAATCGAACCATTGATTGCGATTTCTTTAATAGATGTTAAAGGCTCAATGTTTTCAAAATATTGGAAATTTCCATAATATTCAGAAACCATTAAGTCAGAATCACCATCTCCGTCAAAGTCTGCCGCAGCTGGAAATGCATAATAATTGACTTGTGCTAATCCAAAAGGATTCGTTGTTGGACCTGAGAAAGCTGGACTTGATGCAGTCCCCGTATTCATGTAGTACTCAAAGTTTCCGTAGTACACACCTACAATCAAATCTTGATCACCATCATTGTCAAAATCGGCGAATTCTGGAGAAACAAACCCATAGCCGGTAGCTGCGGTAGCTAATCCAAATGGACTCAATATAGGAGCAGCAAAACTTGGCGCAACTGCCGTACCAATGTTTTCAAAATATTGCATGTTCGTATATCCTTCGCCTACAAGTAAATCCATATCGCCATCATTATCTAAATCAGCGAATTCTGGAAAGGCATAATATCCATATGAATTCGTTAATCCAAATGGCGAAGAAATAGGTGCTTGGAATAATGGATTAGTAGCTGTACCAATATTTTCATGGTAGCGCATAACTCCACCGTATTCACCAGATAAAAGATCTAAATCGCCATCACCATCAAGATCCGTCAACGCCGGAGTATTCATAAGTTGAGTTGATACTAGTCCGAATGGAGCCGAAACTGGTGTCGCAAAATTTGGAACGGTTGCACTTCCGACATTTTCGTAATAAAGGAAATCGCCATATAATTGGCCTACGAGCATATCCATGTCACCATCATTGTCTAAATCTGCCATTTCTGGAAACTGAAGATATGATTGTGACGAACCTAAGCCGAAAGGATTTGCAACTGGCGCGATAAAGAGCTGAGCATTTGATGATGCAGCGAAACCAAACACAATTGCGAACGATCCTAGGATTCTTTTCAGTTGATGTTTTGAGACAAACCTAGACAATTCTTGAAGCAATAACTTTATTCTAAGTTTCATCTGATGAAGCAATCCGGGAGATTGATCAGGAGCGTCCATTTTTAATTTCAGCTCTTTGACGAGTCTTGAGAGCTGTCTTTTCTTTCTAGAGTAGTGATTATTTTTCATAGTATACAATTTAAAGGTTACTTTTTAATTGCCCAATACGTTGAATCAGGTGTTGTTACACCTTCCTTATAGTCGGGGCGGATCGTATTCATAATATTGGGTCTTCTTTTACCAGGAAGTACATGTACATCATAAATCTCATCCAAAGAAGTTTGGTATGTGATTTTTCCAGCAATGCTTCCTGTTGGTAAATGCACAATCATGATTCCAGCTTCATTGGCTTTAAGATTCAATTTTGCGAAGGTTGATGAGTTCTCACGAAGTTTTGACAATCCAATAAAGAGATAGTTTTGGTATAAATCCATTCCGCGCACAAAACCATCTAGCTTCACAATTACTTCATAGGTTCCATTTTTCTTATCGACCTTAATTAGTTCTCCTGTTGCCGACAGAAGTGTGTATAATTTACCATTGAATATTCTTGGTGTATGCGGCATTGCCAATCCGTCAATAATAATTTCGTCCGTTTCAACATCTATAATTACACCTCCAGTTGTGACATTATCTCTCCAGCTTTGGAATGAATTACCCTGACCAAAAGCCGTTACGTATTTAGGTTTGCCATCCAACATGGCCATACCGTTCAAATGACATCTGTCTTCTGCAACAACACTGTCTATAAACTTTGGTTGCCAAACGGGAATAAAATTGTAATCATCATCTATTTTAACAATGCTAGAAAACAAAGTATTTACACCATAAAGCTCATTATTCTGTCCAAAATTAAGATCGTGAATATCTAATGTTCCCGTATGATAGGTAAGCCTTGGCATGTACAATGAATCGTACTTATCTGGTGATCTTGGATAATGTTTCGCTAAGTCCTTGGAGTTTGAAAACACAATGACTTCATCCTTACAAGCCAATGCGAGTTTATCTTTTTTATGATCTTGCGTAATTCCCATTGGTTTATCAAATGTTCTAGGCAATTGAACAATTTTATTTTCATTCAAAGCCGAAATAAAGACAATCTTACCTGCTTGATATGTGGTTATTGCTAGCGAGCAATTCAGTTTTTGAAGCAACTCTGGGACATGGGCTGAGTATATGCAAGAAAAAGGTGTTAAAGCTTGAGGTTGGTTATTCGTAGACATAGTGTTTATAGCGTTTTTCAATTTATTCTTATCGAAGGTAACTGCAATTAGATTAGCTCTCTTTTTGATATTCTCATTCTTAATACCTATATAATTGTTATATTGAACAAAACCAATTACAAATACAAGTACAAGTACAAGTACAAGTACTATTGAACTTAATATAACGATATTTTTTATTGTTCCCATTAATCCGTATGATTTAATTTGTGTTTTAGGGTAAATTAGGGGTGAACACCCCTGGTCAACAGGGGTATTCACCCCTAATTTAAAATCGTCCAAATATTTTCAGATTAAAAGGTGAAATGGATAAATTTCTTCAAGATTTAAAAGGGTTTTAAAATGAGTATGTTTTAACTGATAACACACATCCTCCAAGAAAGTCAGAGTTTACTACACATTAGTGAATGCTTTTATCGAAAATGAATTTAAAGTTGTTTTTTTGATTTAGAGCAATGTGGGATGGAGTCTAAAGACGCGGAACAATCAATTAACAGAAATGGTATAATTAAAAAATCAAAACTATTTAGCAGTACGGGGATATGCACCAAACGGAATTGATACTATTAAACAATATGCTGATAAGTTTGATGTTGTGGTTATTGATTCATTTAGAAAGTTAAATATTCATGCCAAACGATTTGATGAGTAAAGATTAGAATACCTTAATGCAATTTGAATTGTAATATTTCAGCAAAATCCTGAATATTGAACTTCTGGCCGTTCTGCTTCTACTTATTAACCTAAAAGTACATAGAGTAGATCACATTTTTATTATAATTATGCTGAAATTGAAAAGAACAGAGGAATAGTATTGGTATAAAATATAATATTTCACTACAAAAGGTATTACTTCTAGAAAAAGAAACAAGAATTTCACTTCAGTATAGATTGTGTTTAGTTTCTGGTTTAGGAGCTAACAGAACAGAATTGAGGATGATATCGTAAATGATGTATTTATTTTACTGTTTAATATAACCAATTTAATTTTTGTTTCAGAAATTGGACTTGTTATGAATAAATTATCAATAATTGTTTTATTTTATAATTTGGACATTTCTACTTGACAACGACAGTTTTTTTAAAAAAAACTTTTGTCCTCATGAATTGCATTTCACTCTAATTGGTTAATAAATGTAATTAGTTCAGAAGCATAATTATTTTTATCGTTCTCATGATCTCATAAATTCGATTTGCGTTATACCAAATGGCGCTATTCACAATTTACTTTGCTTTAGTTCATTCGTTAATTGATTTTAAATGGTATTCATGATTTCCGTTGCACTCCAATTTGTAAAGTTTTTATTTTAGTCGCTGGCCAAAACCGTTTATTGGTTCTCCTCTATAGGTTTGAATCGGAGTAGGAGGGGTAACACTCTTTTGTTGGAGTGTAGCGGAAACAAATGTGTGTGGAATAAGATGATATAATGGCTTATCGTAATGAAATATAAGTAAAAGGTCAAGCAATCACATTTAAAAAGTTAGTATCTTTAGCATTAATTAATGCTATTATATTGTTATATAAATAAACACATGTATATGAAAAAGGTATTTTTATCTATTAAATTAATTATAATTTCACATTCTGTGTTTTCCCAATTTGGGAACTCAAAGGACTTAGTGATAAATCATGGTTCTCCAATCGGAGTATGTAGTTTTGACATTGATGGTGATGGTGATCAAGATTATGTGGCAGGTTACTATAATAAAATAGTATGGTATGAAAACATAGATGGTTCTAGTTTTAAATTAGGAGAGCCAATTGATAATGTTAATGGCCTTACTAAAATCAAAAATAATGATGTAAATTCAGATGGATATATGGATTTATTATACTCTGCTGGGAACGGTTTATACTTAATAAAAGGAACTTTCAATGGAGGATTCGAATCTGCATTGGCAATTGGGGGATTTAATTGTACAGGTTTTGATATTGATGATCTAGACGGAGATGGAGATTTGGATCTTGCAGTTTCAGAAAATGGTACACCAAGAGTAAAATGGTATGAAAATGATGGGGCAGGGAATTTTCAGTACATGACTTACCTTGGAGTTTATGAAGGTACTCCTAACGAACTTTGTATTATAGACTTGAATAATGATGGGGAAAATGATGTAGTAGTTGTATATGACCAAAAAGTCGCATGGTACGAGAATTTAGGTGCAGGTGTTTTTAGTTCTCAGGTGATAATCGACCCAACGTTTTCTAATGGAAAATTTTTAGTTTGTGATGATATCAATAATGACGGAAATATAGATTTGGTAGCTTCAAGTGGCGGATCTCCTTCTTACTCATTTATTAAATATTATGAAAATGATGGAAGTGGTACGTTTTCTAATAATACAGTTTTAAATAGTAGTTGGCCAGTCTTCAATGATATTGAACTTTTCGATTTTGATGATGATGGTGACTTAGATATTCTAACTGCAGACTCTTATGGAGACAAGCTTACGGTACATTTTTTTGATGGAGTGGAGTTTGGAGTTGGAAGCATTTTTGCGACACCAGAAAATTGTAATATCATTAGAATTTTTGACGCTGATGGGGATTCTAATGAAGAGTTAATCACATCAACAATTGCTGATGGTGCAAGTGGTAGTGGTGATATTATTCTACTTAAAAACAATGGAAGTCAGGTTTATGAAGATCATGGAATTATAAATAATTCAATAACTAATCCGAACAAGACAGTTCTAACTACAGATATTAATTCTGACGGTCATATTGATGTATTATATGTTCAAGATAATAAAGTTGAATATGTCCGAAATACTGGAGCTTCAGGTTTTGACCAAAGAATTAGAATAGAAAATAATCTTCAAGCTTTTTTACTAGGAGTAGGTGATATTAACGGTGATGGGCATATTGATATAGTTTTATCTGACCTTTATTCAGATGGGGTATATTGGCAAGCCAATGATGGGGCTGGTAATTTTGGGACACCAGTACTTATTGTTGATAATGTTGGTGTTGAAATAACAATGGGGGTTGATGATTTAAATGGAGATGGTTTTGCAGATATTTATTATTCAACTATGGATAAAATAATAGTATGTATGAATGATGGGAGTGGTTCTTTTGGAACACCAATAATTTTATTTGGGGGAGTAACCATTGATCCAAAAGACTTAATTTCATTTGACATAGACAATGATGGAGATAAGGAAATATTTTCATTTTCTGGAGAATCATTTGAGTTCTTTTATTTTGAAAATTTAAATGGTACAAATTATGATAACTATGAACTAATAGCAGTTGCTCCTAATGACCAAATAGATTTAGATTTTGGAGATATGGATGAAGATGGTGATGTAGATTTAATCTCCTTTGAATGGTTCGGGACTGAAGCTGTCCATTGGTATCCAAATCAAGGAGGAAGTTTCGGGGCGAGTCAGCTTATAGGTACTGGACCTTCATTAGGTAAAGAACTTAAGGCTATGGACATGGATTCGGATGGAGATTTAGATATAGGAGCTGTTTCTAACTATGTTCTATCTCAAGAATTTGTTTGGTTTGAAAATTTTGGAAATGGTACTTTTAGTAGTAATTATATCCATATTGCAACTACAAGTGCTAAAGGCATATTTGGTGCAGATTTTGATGAGGACGGTGATCTAGACCCAGGGGTGGTTTCTACAGGTGATGGTTATTTGCGTGTATATAATAATCTCTACGTATCAGAAATCCAGGTTAAAGGGAAATTATTTGTTGACGTTAATTTAAATGGTGTTTTAGATTCTGTTGATATAGGAATGACTTACGCTTCTGTTGATATTACACCAGAAAATAATTCAGCTTTTACCGCTCCAAGTGGTAAATACTTTGTGAGTTTTCAAGATACTGTTGGCACTTACTTAATAACTCCAGAAACTCCTGAACATTGGAGTATAGTCACAGATTCATTATTTTATACAATAGAACTTAACGGCACTTTTAATTCAATGGATAGTTTGAATTTTGGATTTTATCCTGACACGCTTTTTGACGCTGTAAATCCAGATATTATCGCTGGTTTTCCAAGATGTAACTCGATAGTGAATTATTGGCTTAATGTTAAAAACACTGGAACAACTGTTCCATCAGGTATCATTAAGCTAGTTTTGGATGACAGTTTAACATTTGTTACTTCTTCAATAGTTCCAGATTCTATAATAGCCCAAAATTACTATTGGTCATATGATAGCCTATTCTATTTTTCAGATTATCAAATTAGTGTTCAGGTTCAAATGCCCGATTTTATGAGTGAAGGAGATACCCTCTCAAGTTCATTATTTTCAACTGTAGATTCATTAGGACAAATCGCTTATAACTCTGTATCATACATTGATCAAATTCTAAAATGCGCATATGACCCTAATGACAAAATTGCTACCCCCGCAGGGATTGATAGTTTAGGATATATTTCAATTGATGAAACCAAACTAGACTATACTATTAGGTTCCAAAATACAGGTTCGGATACTGCATTAACGGTAGTTATAAAAGATCAACTTGATCCCAATCTAGACTGGGAGTCAATACAAATTATGTCCGCAAGTCATATAATGGATGCGACTATAAACCCTAACGGTGAAATTTCATTCCAATTCGATAATATAATGTTACCTGATAGTAATATAAACGAAATAGCTAGTCATGGATATGTAAAATACAGTATTCTGTTAAATGATGGGCTAGAAGCTGGTACAACTATAAATAATACAGCTAATATTTATTTTGACGACAATCCACCTGTAGTGACCAATACTAAAATAAATACATTATATAATTGTGAATCTATTTTGTCTGCATTAGTCGTCAATGAATCAATAATATGTAAGAATACTATATGGGAAGCAGAACTTGTTGATGCTCCTTCAAATATAGATTATTCTTGGTCAATTGGTAATATTTCTCAATATGAAGAATCATTTGTAAATTGGATGGCTGACACTAGTGGTCTTTTCAATGTTAATTTGACAGTAACTACTAATTTTTGCACAATCGACACAATATTTGTAATATCTATACAACAACCGCCTGAAGTTATTTTTATGGAGTTAGAAGATGATACTATATGTACAGATAATGGTATGATTATTTTATCTGGATTACCTTTAAACGGTACCTATAATGGTTCAGGTATAATAGGGGGTGAATTTTATCCAACTCTAGCAGGAGAAGGTGAGCACTTACTTTATTATAATTTTGAAGATATTAATCAATGTTCAGCCATGGATTCTATAAGTGTTTTGATAGTCGACTGTCTTGGGCTTGATGAACAAAACCAAAGAAGATTAACTATTTATCCAAATCCTTTCAACGATTATACAACAATATTTTTTGATCAGGAATTAATTGAGTTTCACACGATAATAATTCATGACTTAATTGGTAATGAAGTATATAGGAATGAATATGTAAAAGGTCAAAAAATAGAAATTAAAAAGGAACATTTAAGTGTAGGCTTATACTCTTTATCTCTATTAAATTTTAATTCTAAACTATTATTCAATAGAAAAGTTATCATAGAGTGATTTCTCAATAAAACACTTTCAATTATTATCAGTTTATGAATAGTCAACGACAAAAAGTCGCGCTGGAAAAACATGTGTTATGGCAAACTGAACGAAATGTAATGGAGAGAATTTGTTATAACTTATGTGTGCATTGGGAGAGAAAGAATAAACCTTTTTTTTGTGGGTTGGGAAAAATAAAAACTTGTGCGTTGGCCAAGTGATGGTAATTACTCATGGTTTTAATTGATTTTTATTTGAATTCGTGAATCCTACGGATTTGTGTGTAACATTTAATTTTAGGTTCTAAATTAAATGTTATAAAGCAATACGTGTGTTAGCCGTGTGGCAAACCGATTTTATGAGGTTCATGAGGACAGACAAAAAATAAACGCGCCCGAATTAATTAGCATAATGGCAAATTATAAGAGAAACTCGTATAACCATTATAGAAAAAATATTCTCGAAACTTTCTATTTAGTTCGCGTCTTTAATTTATTTTAATTTGTGCTCATGAATATTGAAAAAGC
>Ga0209395_1006940_pt1 | contig 12039 bp, 9 predicted proteins | sample GOMGulsemesocosm_3_FD_184635 | JGI IMG/M metagenome (GOLD analysis project Ga0209395, IMG submission 184635) | Methane-oxidizing microbial communities from mesocosms in the Gulf of Mexico - GOM9D Gulf of Mexico (SPAdes) (version 2) | ecosystem: Environmental > Aquatic > Marine > Cold seeps... | reverse complement strand
TTTTTATCTTTGATGGAAAAGCCCGATGTCGATCATATTGAAGGTTTGTCACCAGCGATCTCTATCGAGCAAAAGTCCACATCACATAACCCACGCTCCACAGTCGGTACCATTACCGAGATCTATGATTATCTGCGCTTATTATTTGCCCGTGTAGGTGAACCACGCTGTCCAACCCATAATGCACCTTTAGCGGCACAAACCATTACCCAAATGGTCGATCATGTGTTGGAATTAGAGACAGGGCGTAAGCTCATGCTGCTCGCACCGATCGTGAAAGAACGTAAAGGTGAGCATGTTAAAACTCTGGCGGGATTAGCCAGTCAAGGTTACATACGCGCACGCATCGATGGTGAAGTTTGCGATCTATCCGATCCGCCAACCTTAGATCTACATAAAAAACACACAATTGAAGTTGTGATCGATCGCTTTAAAGTACGTGATGATCTACAACTGCGTCTCTCCGAGTCTTTTGAAACCGCATTAAACCTGTCAGGCGGCACCGCTTATATTGCCGATATGGATGACAGCGATGCAGAACCGATCGTCTTTTCAGCTAACTTTGCTTGTCCCCATTGTGGTTACAGCATGGCAGAGCTTGAACCAAGGATCTTCTCATTCAACAATCCAGCGGGTGCTTGTCATACCTGTGATGGACTTGGTGTCCAACAATACTTTGATCACGATCGTGTTATTATTAATGCTGACCTGAGCCTATCTGGTGGTGCGATCCGCGGTTGGGATAAACGTAATTTTTATTACTTCCAAATGCTCAGCTCACTAGCAAAACACTACAAGTTTGATTTAACCAAACCCTTTAATTCATTAGGCAGTGATGTACAAGGCTATATCCTGCAAGGCAGTGGCGAGCAAGAAATTGAATTTAACTATGTGAATGATCGCGGGGACATTGTCGTTCGCCGCCACGCTTTCGAAGGCATCATTCCGAATATGCAGCGCCGCTACAAAGAAACCGAATCGAATGCGGTACGTGAAGAGCTTGGTAAATACTTAACCACCAAGTCTTGTGAAACCTGCTCTGGCTCTCGTTTACGTCAAGAAGCTCGCCACGTTTATATTCAAGAAACGACCTTACCTGAAGTGTCTCATATGGCCATAGGTGAAGCATTCGAATTCTTTTCCAACATGACGCTACCCGGTCAAAAAGGCCAGATAGCCGAAAAGATCCTTAAAGAAATTGGTGATCGTCTTGGTTTCTTAGTTAATGTCGGCCTAAATTATTTAAGTCTAGAGCGCAGCGCTGAAACATTATCAGGTGGTGAAGCACAACGCATTCGTCTTGCTAGTCAAATTGGTGCAGGTCTGGTCGGCGTCATGTACGTACTAGATGAACCTTCGATCGGTTTACATCAACGGGATAACGAACGTTTATTACAAACCCTGATCCACCTACGCGATCTTGGTAATACAGTGATTGTGGTTGAGCACGATGAAGATGCGATCCGTGCGGCCGATTATGTCTTGGATATTGGTCCAGGCGCAGGCGTTCATGGTGGCGAGATCGTAGCACGTGGTAACGTGGATGATATCTTAAAAAGTGAAAACTCACTGACAGCAGATTACCTCAGTGGCCGTAAAGCCATTGAGATCCCAGCGCAACGTACACCACTATCCGATAAATGGGTGCATTTAAAAGGGGCAAGCGGTAACAACCTTAAAAATGTTGATTTGTCCGTGCCTGTTGGCGTGATGACCTGTGTAACGGGTGTATCAGGCTCAGGTAAGTCAACACTGATTAATGATACCTTCTTTAAGATCGCGCATATCGAATTGAATGGCGCAACGGTGACAAAACCGTCACCTTATACCTCGATTGAAGGTTTAGATCAGCTTGATAAAGTAGTCGATATAGATCAAAGTCCGATCGGCCGTACCCCACGTTCTAACCCAGCAACTTATACCGGTATTTTCACTGCTATTCGTGAGATCTTTGCAGGTACTCAAGAAGCACGTTCGCGTGGTTATAAACCAGGTCGCTTTAGTTTTAACGTCAAAGGCGGCCGCTGTGAAGCCTGCCAAGGTGATGGTCTCATTAAAGTAGAGATGCACTTCTTACCAGATGTTTACGTCCCTTGTGACAACTGTAAGAGCCAACGCTATAACCGTGAAACATTGGAAGTCCGCTACAAAGGCAAAAATATTCACGAAGTATTGGATATGACCGTCGAAGAAGCGAATACTTTCTTTGCGCCGATCCCGCCTATTGCACGTAAGTTGCAAACCTTAATGGATGTAGGCTTGTCTTACATCCGTCTCGGTCAGTCTGCAACAACCCTATCCGGTGGTGAAGCACAACGTGTGAAACTGGCGAAAGAGTTATCAAAACGCGATACAGGCCAAACCTTGTATATCTTAGACGAACCAACCACAGGTTTGCATTTTCATGATATTAAATTACTCATGAAAGTATTACATCGCTTACGTGATCACGGTAATACCATTGTGATTATCGAACATAATTTGGATGTAGTGAAAACAGCCGATTGGGTTATCGATCTCGGTCCTGAAGGTGGTAGTGGCGGCGGTGAAATTCTTGTCGCGGGGACACCAGAAACTGTATCTGAACATCCAGACAGTCATACTGCACGTTTTCTAAAACCCATGTTAGCGCGCGCAAAACAGCTTAATACGATCAACTAACTAAATATTATCAACCAAGAGCCATAGTATGAATCTAACAACATTGAAAAAAGGATTTTTCATTACGTTCGCCGTGTATATGCTGATCGGGATGCATTATTTTCAGCATAACGGCGGCGGTTCAGGACTGCACCTGCCTTTTAATGCGATTGGTTGGATGTTTATTTCAACCTTAATCGGCATTGGTTTGTGGCAAGCGACATTACAAGCGAAACTGGTTTACTCCCAAATGAGTTTGATGTTTATCGCTGCTACGCTCGTCATGCTACTACCGGTATTATATGCCGACCCTATCGTGGCAGGTCTCAGTTATACCCGCTTATTTGGTTTAGTCGGTGGCTTGCTGTTTTTTATTGCCTTGCAGCAATTACAGCTTACTCAGCAACAACGACTGGGCCTATTATATTTAATGTTAGGCGCCGTATTTGTCGAGGCACTGTTTAGCCTCGTGCAGTACTATTTACTACCGGTTAATAATCCCGTTGGTTACCAGAAAATCGCCAATCGTCCCTACGGTATTTTTCAACAGCCTAATGTCTCTGCTTCATTTTTAACAACAGGTATTGCCCTCGCTTTATATCTGCTGACGCAAACTAAATTGGATGAACAAAAGAAACGTCTATTTTGTTATGTAACCACCTTCATGGCCGTTATTCCTGTTGTATTACTGCAATCTCGAACAGGTTACCTGTCATTATTGATTGCCCCGATGCTCATGTTACCTTGGGTGTGGCAACAGTTACGGGAGTCTGAACAAACAAAAAGTCTGTTAATTTGGTTAGCTTGCAGTGTTATCGCTGTTGCCATCGGTGCTTATTCGTTAGAAACAGCAGACAAAGTAGCGCGTTCCGCAGCCGCACTGACAGATCCAGGCGCACGTGTGCCTATCTATCTACATGGTTTAGCAATGTGGTTAGAAAAGCCTTTTCTAGGTTGGGGTTACGGTAGCTTTGAAGTCGCATATCTCAATTCGTACAGCCAAGCACTGAGTCACGGGCTGGCATTACCAGGCTCGCCAGAAAACCTTGATCACCCACATAATGAATTATTATATTGGGGTATCGAAGGTGGTCTTGTTGCATTAGCAGGGATCGCGTTATTAGTGATTGGTTTCTTACGTATTATCGTCAAGCAACCATTATTGCAAGCCATGGCATTGTTAGGACTGGTATTCCCGCTGGTTTTACATAGCCAAACAGAATACCCATTTTATCATGCTATCGTGCATTGGGTGGTATTCTTAACCTTGATTTGGTATATCAGCAGTCGTTATAGCAATACCAAAACCATCGCATTTAGTTACACCTTTTTATTACGTACCTTGGCATTATTAATTCCTCTCGTAACGACCGTTTTTATGGTGACGACCTTGCATACCAACAAGTTACTCACTCAATATGAACGCAGTGATCGCAGTGATATCACCCCGCTAACAGAGGTCGTTAATCCAGTTGCTTGGATCACACGATTAGAGTTCAATGCCATGATGTATCGCTTGCAAATCGCGATGTACAATAACGATATAGCAGAGCTGAATAACTATATCGATTGGGCTGCTGAGATCTCACAGAAAACCCCAAGAGCAAATATTTATATTAATTGGGCTCGCGCATTAGCAGAATTAGGCAAAAAAGAAGAATCAGTAATGCTGTTAAAACGGACTGTATTGCTATACCCAACGAATAAATTGGTACAACGATTTGCAGAGATGCAGACGAACACCACTCCATAGATACTCCGCTAAAAATTATAAAGCGACAATCAAAACGAAAAAAGCCACGTTCTATAAATTATAGAACGTGGCTTTTTCATATTAGTACGATGAACTAAATCAACCTAATTTAACGTATTTTTTAATTCAAGGTTTCTTCTAACGCACGTAAACACAATGCCACATTTTCAGCTCGCGCCGCATAACCCATTAAACCAATACGCCATGCTTTACCTGCGAATGCACCTAAGCCGGCACCAATTTCAAGATTATAAGTTTGCAATAATTGGTTACGTACAGCAGCATCATCAACACCGTCAGGAATAACGACCGTATTGAGCTGTGGTAAGCGACACGCTTCATCAACAATAAACTCAATGCCCATTTTTTCTAAACCAGCACGTAATGCTAAATGTTGCTGTGCATGACGTTCCCATGCGTTCTCTAGGCCTTCAGTTTGTAATTGCACTAATGATTCATGTAATGCATATAAAGTATTTACCGGCGCTGTATGGTGATAAGTACGTTTACCTTCACCAGACCAATAGCTCATCACGAGTGTTTGATCTAAGAACCAACTTTGCACAGGCACAGATCGGTTTTGAATTTTTTCAACGGCTGCAGGACTGAAGCTCACCGGAGAAATACCCGGAACACACGATAAACATTTTTGAGTGCCTGAATAAATGGCATCAATACCCCAATCATCGACATACAATGGTACGCCACCGAGTGACGTCACCGCATCAACAATCGACAAACAACCATGTTGTCTTGCTAGCGCACAAAGTGTCTTGGCATCAGAAAGTACACCGGTTGATGTTTCAGCATGTACAAATGCGACAATTTTCGCATCAGGATGGGCTTTTAACGCCGCTTCAAGTTTGTCTGGATCAACAGGTTTGCCCCATTCATCTTCCACTTTAACCAATACGCCACCAGAACGTGTTACGTTTTCAGCCATACGGCCACCAAACACACCATTGATACAGACAATGACTTTTTCACCTGGCTCAATCAAATTTACAAAGCAAGTTTCCATGCCTGCTGACCCCGGGGCTGAAACAGCCATAGTGCAAGGGTTCTTAGTTTGAAATGCATACTGTAGCAATTCTTTGACTTCATCCATCATTTTTACGAATGTCGGGTCAAGATGGCCAACAGTCGGACGGCTTAACGCCTGTAATACATTAGGATAAACATCTGAAGGACCAGGGCCCATCAAAGTACGTTGTGGTGGGTAAAAAGAAGTAATGCTCATTCACTTTCCTTGTCATATAGTGAGAACCCGTGATCAGAAGCAGCACATCTAAATGACACTGCCTTTGTCCTACGCTCTAAACTGTCTGTTAAGCTTATTTAGGTATTAAGATAGATTAATTTACCATTGCAGCGGCGTATTGCAAACAATAAAGCAAAGTTTCGTTTACAATAAAGTAACAACAATGGCTATTTGTCAGCTTAACGTCGCCAAGTAATCAGCAATACCATCTAGTAACATCTGTACCGATATCATCACTAATAACATCCCCATCAATCGCTCTACAGCGGCTAAACCCTTCTCGCCGAGAATGCGGTTAAACCCTTCATAAAACATTAAAATAAAGGCACTTAAACCCCATGCAATAAGCAAGGCAGCAGACCATTCAAACATTTTATCAGGGTCTTGATGGGCTAATAACAGCAGCGCAGCCAGAATTGAAGGTCCAGCTAACAATGGGATCGCCATCGGAACAATAAAGGGTTCTTCACCAGCGGCCAGACCAGTTAATCCACCTTCGGTCGGGAAGATCATCTTAATCGCGATCAAGAATAGAATAATACCACCGGCGATACTCACCGCTTCTTGTTTTAGACTTAAAAAGCCAAGGATCTTCTCGCCTAAGAATAAGAATAACAGCATCACAAACAGTGCAATTAGCAACTCGCGGATCATAACCGCACGTCGGCGTTTTTTATCAATATGCTTGAGAATAGACAAAAATATAGGTAAGTTGCCTAGCGGATCCATGATCAAAAATAGCATTACCGCTGCCGAGATTATTTCCATTTCCATTAACTTAAACTCCCTAAATTATTCAATAAGCTGTATATAATCACTGAGCTCAATATACCAGAGAGATTATAGATATAAAGCATTTAATTGGCAGATTATAACAATGAATTAAATCGTAAATTTAGTCATTAAGGCTATTAACATCGATATGCTAACAAAACTCAGTATGTTTAGTTTTCGACGTAAAAAAGGGTAAGAAGAAGTGACGATATAGATGATAATTCACTGCAGCTTAAGTTGGACTGCAGTGAAAAGATTAAACTCAGCGGAAAAAATTAACCGAGCGCTTTTGCTAATAAAGCTTGCTGATCAGGTGTAAACGGTAATTTCAGCGCCGCTTCATGCCCTTTTTCAGACATTTTAGCCCAGGTCTTTTGTACAATAACAATCAGTTTTTCGGGTGTGTGTTTTTCTGAAAATGCGGTAAAGTAATATTTTAAAAAGACTAAACAAATCACATCTTCTAGCGCTTGTACTTGTGGGTCACGTTTTAATTTTTCTTTACGTAACATGCGACCAATAGCTTGAATTTCATCCTGATCACAACCCACCTTTTCGGCAATAGCCATTGCTTCTTCAGCATGTAAACGACCTAATGATTGGCGCCATTTATTGTAACCTTCACGCCCGAGTGGATGCTCACTACGCGGGATACTCCAACGTTTAATATGTTGTGCTCGTGCAGCGATCTGTAATGCAGTAGATGCTTCAGGCATAAACTCAGCCAAGCACTCACTCATGCGTACACCGTATAACCATTCTTTTGGCTGTGCTATTCCATCTACAATTTCATTGACTGGATCACACTGATTTATTTCATCAATTAATTGTATTGCTTGCTGTATCCGTTGCTCTGACATGACATCCTCGTTATTAGTATGGTTATAACGCCCATACTAGCAAAGCCCACAGAAAGTTACTTATAAACCAACGATAAAGATGAGATTATTCTTGATGATCAATCTGAGAAGGCGGCTGTGGTTCGATATTTTCACCATAAAAATAACCGACAACAGCGCCTGCTAATTTAGACTTAGCAGATACAGACTCCGTTGCAACATCCATCTCATCATTAAAAGAAGCAGCAAAAAGATCATCCAGTGCGACAACGTTCGAATGAGTAACCTCACCTTTTAATACGCCTCCGCTCTGTGGTAATTGTGATGCCAGCGCTTTAACTTCATCAAGTTGCTTTAATCGTAATAGATCAGCTAGCGCCGTTTTTATAATATGGTTTATCTCGGCAAGTTGTTGACGATCGCCAACCTTGAGTGCCGGTTTAGCTAAGATCACCTGTCGTAACAATAACACTTCAGCAATAATCGTTTCGGGCGGGGCCGTCATATCAATCGATAATTCGATACTCGCAAAATCATCAACGGGCTTTTCAGCTTCGCGAGCAACATGTTCGAGTACGATCCCATCGTCATCATCTAGCGGCAATGGATCATGGCTTTGTTTTTTCTTACCATCAGGATCATGTTTCTTCGGGTTATAATTAATAAGGTCTTTGTCTGTGGTGCTGTCACTTGTTGAAGCTGATGCACTATCAGGGGTGATCGCAGGGGTAATCTCGCGCTTTTCGGCATCACGCTCTACCGCCGCGGTGGTTGGGTTTAACGCATTGGGGATCCCCGTAGGAGGAGGAATAACTAATACCATATGTTAGCCCTCCCTTTAACGATACTCATACAGTACAGATAACTAATAACGTGTGACTGCATGAACATACCTTGTCCTCATTATCATAAATAACGGTTCAACAGCACTCCAAAAATAATAACTAAGTGGCTGCTATTTGAGTTTATAACGAATGATTAATAAATGCCTGCAGTTTATTAACAAAAAGTGTCGGTTCTGAAATAAAAGGCGCATGTGAAGAAGCTGTAAATATATAACTCGGTGATTGCGGTAGATAGTTATCCATCCACGCCACAGTCGCTTTTGGCACCAGCGAATCTAAGCGCCCATAGCAACGATAAAACGGCATTGTTAATGAAGGTAACTGCGCACGTAAATCTACCGTTTCTAATAACCGTAAGCCATTACTTAATGCTTGTTCATGCGGCTGCGGACGTGCCGCGAGTAAAGACTTTAACTGTTTAATGTCTTGTTTAGCCGTTTCACTACCCATCGCTTGGATAGCTAAAAAACGATTAATGGTTTGTGATAGATTCTGCTTTAGCTGTTGTTGGAATTGCGCTAATACTTTTTCAGCAATACCAGACCAAGCAGCTGATTCAGCCACTGGTGATGTGGCCATAAATTTAGGCGAACTGGCGACGGTCACCAAGGCAGAAACGCGTTGCGGGTGCGCTAAAGCAAAATGAGTTGCACAAAGCCCACCTAACGACCAACCTAACCAAACTGCGTTGTCAGGTGCAACTTTAACTAACGCATCAGTAATATCAGCCAGCGACTGACTCTCAAGGTGACAGTCATGACTAAAACCAAAACCAGGTAGATCAACCAAATGTAATCGATAATGAGCAGATAGTAACGGTACGATAGATTGCCAACATGCACTATTTAATCCCCAACCATGTAATAACACTAAGTCAGGGCCGTCACCGACAATATCGACATGTAACTCTGCGTTACGGCTTACACTTTTCATTTTTGTGGCGAAGACTTCTGACATATTACTCTACACTTGACGAATTATTTAGCCATGAGGATATACTAATCAAACGACTAGATATAGCCATGATCCGCAAACTCAGTATGACACTATTACAGCCTCGTTGTTATTTATGTGATATGCCCATCGATAACCTGCAACCTTTTCTGTGTTTATTATGCCAACAAGAACTACCCTATTTGTCGACATCAAGTTGCGACCGTTGTGCGCTTCCGCTAGTGAGAAATCAACAAGATCAATGCCATCAATGCATAAACCAACAACCGCCTTGGCAAAGATTAATTGCCTGTATGAGCTATAGCTTGGAATGCCAATATTTAATTAAACAATATAAATTTTCGCAACAGCCACAACTGCACTTATTGTTTTCACAACTACTGAGTCGTCGCGTCAGTAACAACGTCATCCAGCATAATTACAGTTTACCAGAGGCATTACTATCTATCCCTTTACATAAAAAACGCCTCGCAAAACGAGGTTATAATCAGGCTCAGTTACTTGCTCAAGATCTTTCAAAACAGCTGCAAATACCGCTAATCGCAGAGAATTTTTTTATTAGGACTAAAAAGACCAAAGCACAAGCCCAGCAAACAGCGTCTGAACGTAGCAACAATATGCACAATGCATTTCAAGTCACACAAGCTATTACAGCTAAGCATATTGCCATTATTGATGATGTCGTCACCACAGGTGAAACCATGAAAGCAGCCTGCTTAACATTGTCTGCAGCAGGAATAGAACGTATTGATATATGGTGTATCGCCAGAACATTAGCGGATTAGTGGTTTATCATCTTAAATAGCGTTACAATTAAAGACATAGTAAATTAGTCAGGTATGACAAAGAGGACATCATGATAACAATTACTGAAGCGGCACAAACTCACTTTGTAAAATTACTTAGCAACCAAAAAGACGGTACTAACATTCGTGTATTCGTCGTTAATCCAGGCACAGCAAATGCAGAGTGTGGCGTATCATATTGTCCACCTGAAGCGATTGAGAGCACTGATATTGTACTACCATACAGTGGTTTTGATGCATTAATTGATGACATGAGCAAACCATTCCTAACCGATGCTTATATCGATTTTGTGACGGATAAAATGGGTTCTCAATTAACACTGAAAGCGCCTAACGCAAAAATAAGAGCGGTTGCAGATGATGCTCCACTGACAGAACGCGTTGACTATGTGATCCAAACTGAAGTTAACCCACAACTTGCAGGACATGGCGGTAACGTTGTATTGACTGAAATCACTGATGATGGCATTGCTATCTTACAGTTTGGTGGCGGTTGTAATGGTTGTAGCCAAGTAGACTTTACCTTGAAAGAAGGGATTGAAAAACAGTTACTAGAATTGTTCCCTGAAGAACTAACAGCTGTTAAAGATGCAACAGAACACCAAGCTGGTGAGCATTCTTACTACTAAGCTTTAATCAATCAAGCATAGTAAGCATTAAACGATAGATTAAATAAAAAGTGACGGTCTTGACCGTCACTTTTTTAATTTAAACTACTGATACTTGTATTTATTCGCCTTTTTTATCTCGTGCTAATAATGCTAAAGCAGCTTCTTTTGGAGGCTTATTCTCATATAACACTTGATATATCTGCTCCGTAATTGGCATTTCAACACCAAGACGCGCAGACAGCAAATAAACTTCTTTGGTATTGCGATAGCCTTCAACAACCTGACCAATCTCAACTTGTGCTTCATCAACGCCTTTACCTGCACCCAGTGCAAGACCAAAACGACGATTTCGACTTTGGTTATCAGTACAAGTTAGTACCAAATCACCCAAGCAAGACATACCCATAAAGGTATTTTTTTCTGCTCCTAATGCTTCACCAAGACGACATAACTCAGTCAATCCTCGTGTAATTAAAGCTGTTCGAGCATTCGCACCAAAACCAAGTCCATCAGATAAACCAGCACCAATAGCAATCACGTTTTTCACCGCGCCGCCAAGTTGCACTCCAATAAAGTCATTGTTGGTATAAGTACGTAAACTACGACCGCAATGCAATAAGTGTGAGATATCATCAGCAAACTGTGGGTCTGTCGACGACACGCTTATAGCAGTAGGTAAACCAGCTGCTAATTCTTTCGCAAATGTAGGTCCAGAAAGTACAGCTAAAGGATAATGGGTACCGAGAATATCAGTCGCAACATCTTGTAACAGACGTCCCGTTTCAGCTTCAAGTCCTTTAGTCGCCCAAGATATACGCGAATTTTCACGCAAAAATGGTTTAATCTGCGTTAATACATCGCCAAAAACATGGCTAGGTACAACAATCAGAATATCTCGGCTTGCGGCCACAGCTTGCTCAAGATCAGCCTCCAATACCAAGGCATCAGGAAAAGCGATACCAGGTAGGTACGCTTCATTACTACGCGCTTTAGCAAGCTCGGCAACATGCTGTGGATTATGACCCCACAACACGGTTTTGTTACCGTTACGTGCTAAAGACATCGCTAATGAAGTGCCATAAGAACCAGCACCCAGAACTGTAATCAAAGCTGTATCAGTCGCCATCACTTAAGAGTCCAGTTTTTGCTCTGCAGAAGCAGGAGCTTCAGCTGCTTGTTGTGCTTGTTGAACATAAGATGCAAATAGTGCATCGAAGTTAACTGGCGCAAGATTAAGCTGTGGGAAAGAACCACGGCTTACTAAGCTAGCAATTGTTTCACGTGCATATGGGAATAAGATATTTGGGCAGAAAGCACCTAGACAATGTGCTAATTGGCCTTCGCTTAATTCACCAACAGTAAAGATACCTGCTTGTTGAACTTCACATAAGAAAGCTACTGTGTCGCCATCTTTAGCTGTCACAGTAAGTGATAATACAACTTCAAATACGCCGTCACCAAGTTTAGAACTACGAGTATCAAGATCTAATTTAACTTCAGGTTTCCATTCTTGTTGAAAGATCGCTGGAGAGTTAGGACATTCAAAAGATACATCT
>Ga0209395_1006939_pt1 | contig 12041 bp, 7 predicted proteins | sample GOMGulsemesocosm_3_FD_184635 | JGI IMG/M metagenome (GOLD analysis project Ga0209395, IMG submission 184635) | Methane-oxidizing microbial communities from mesocosms in the Gulf of Mexico - GOM9D Gulf of Mexico (SPAdes) (version 2) | ecosystem: Environmental > Aquatic > Marine > Cold seeps... | reverse complement strand
GAAACGGAACATTAGCGTCTATTTCTGACATGAATTCAGTAGTGCTTTCTGCTTGAGCGGCTTCATATTTAGCCATCCAAATATCAGCTTCTTCATAATTTTTAACTCCTTTTAAGGATTGTGCATACCTGAAAAGGTAGGTGTTGTCCAGTCCTTCACTATAGTTTTTTACTAAATCCCCATACCATTTTGAAGCTTCTTCCATTTTGGTATTGAAATAGTAGCTGTCACCAAGATTCATTAGGGTTTCTTGGTTTTTCTCTGATCTGGAATAAAATTCAGCAGCGTCAACATAAGCTCTTTTTTCAAAAAGATTATTGGCTTTTCTTAATTCCCATCTTTGTGCAAAAGTACTGGTTGCACAAAATAAAATTAGCAATGTAGTTAGTATGTGTTTTTTCATTGTTATTACTTTTAATCCCGCCAGTGGGTTTAATTCCTCGTCCCGATAGCTATCGGGACACTCGAATGGAAAATATTATTATTAATTCATACCTCGTGTTCTTGCACCGAGGAAGTTGATTTAAAAGAATCTTGGTGATTTTTCATATCCTCTAGTGAAGCCTATTTTACCAAGATCAAAAAGAATCATTATTTCATGTGATCCCGAGTTGTAATCTCCCAAGTTACTTAATGTATAATCATATGCATAACCTATTTTTAATGTAGGCGTAATTCTAAATCCTACTAACCCCGCTACAGAGTCGTCATATCTGTAAGCAGCACCGGCTTCAAAACGATTGTGAATTAAAAAATTTGCTGTTAAATCAACAGATAAAGGTGCGCCTTGAACAGCTTTCAGCATTGTTGCGGGTTTGAATTTTAAATTGTCACTGATGTCAAATACATATCCACCGGTAAGGAAAAAGTGAATTTCATCCACACCAACAGCCTTAAATCCATTGTCGTTTTTTAAGTGTTTATTCGGTAAAAAGTTAGGTACAGATAATCCTAAATAATATTTTTCAGTATATAAAAAAGCACCAGCACCTGCATTAAAAAATGTTTGATTAATGTTTTTAAAAGCCGGGTCAGAACTACTCAATCCAACAACAGTTCCATCAGGTAGTCTTCTTCCGTTAGGGTTAGTGTTAAACATATTTACACCCGCTTTTACTCCTAAAGATAGCTTGAGTGTTTCAGTTAGCTTTAAAATATACGCAAAGTCACCAGCAATGATATTTTCATTAATGGTTCCATCTCCTAAATTATCATTTAAAAAGGAAATACCTACTTCAATATTATCTTTAAGCGGAACATGAGCAAATACGGAAGTACTTCTAGGAGTTCCTTCTGAGTTCACCCATTGTGAACGGTGAATGGACCCAAAATTGATTACGTCTAAATTAGAAGTAGCGTAAGCAGGGTTAATGATGCTCATATTATACATATACTGTGTAAACTGAGCGTCTTGTTGAGCAAATGCGTTAAAGCAAATACTCGTTAAGATGATTATGAATAAAATGTTCTTTCTCATTTTTCTATAGTTAGTTCTTGGCTTAGTTTATCTGCTTAAATATAAATCTCCTTGTATAGGTTTTCTTACATTGTCATTGAAATCAATGATATAAAAATAAATCCCAACAGGTAAAATATCATCCGATAAGAAACTATTTTGGTTTGATTTTCCGTTAAAATCAGGTGTATTGATATTTCCTTTGTGAACAATGTTCCCGTATCTATTATATATTTCTATAGTATAGTTTGGATATAGCACATCAATAAATTGAATGGTATAGGTGTCATTCTGCCCATCTCCATTTGGAGAAAATGCATTTGGAATATCAATTACAGCACATCCCGTTAAATTAACGGTAATTCCAAATCGGATACTTTCACATAAACTCCCGTCGGTAAATGTTACGTAATAGGTTTGTCCATGTGTTAATAATAATGAGCTATCATTTAATACTTGACCACCAGTTTCTGAGTCGTACCAAGTTATAGTGTACCCTAATGGGTTGTTTACATTCGCCTGAAGCAAACCTAAAGTTGGATCGTCACTATAACAATATAGTATTGAAGCATCAATAAGTGATGGTGGAGTAGGGTCAATTAAATCAAATGATTGCGGAGTAAGACTATTCGTACCACAATCTATTAATGGCGAAGTAATATCAGTAACTGTAAGTGTTGTTGTTCCTGGATTCCCTAACAGCGCAACTGGAATATTGAATGTTGTGTCGCCACTTGTAAATATCGTATTCGCAATTTCCCCTGTAGCAGTATTAGCTCCAGATAAGTCATATATGATGGTATAATTTCCATCTGGCAATCCAGCAGCATTAAGTATTGTTGCTATAGCATCAGAATCATTAAAACAAATGTTTGATATTCCTAATACAGCTCCGTTAATACTAACAATATTAAAGTTAGTTTGTTCACTTAGTCCAGTTGTACCACAAGTAGTAGTGTCATTCACAATAGCAGTAATTGTAATAACTACATTTCCAAGACTTGTTAGTAATGCCGATGGAATTGTAAATACACCATCACCTGAAGCACTTGTTAATGTCGCTGTATTTCCTACTGATGCTGGACTTGAAATATCATAAGTTATAGTGTATGTACCATCAGTAAGCACGGTTCCTAAAACATCAATGTCTTTATCATTCCCTAAACAAATGTTTTGTTCAGGTATTTCTAAGTGCGTTGCAGCATCAATTGTTGGAATTGGATTTACTTCAAAACTTATATTTAAAGTAGTAAAGGTGTTACTACATGTAGTATCATCATTAACAATATCCGTTATTTCAATAGTTGTTGTACCAGTATTTATTAGCAATGCTGATGGGATATTAAAAGAACCAGTTCCTCCAGCTATTAAAAAACTAACAGGTTGTAGTGCTACCGTATTAGCGCCACTTAAGTTGTAGGTAAATGTATAATTACCATCAATTAAACCACCTGTACTGACAATTGTTACTAATCCATCTGATCCTAAACAGATATCATCAACGGTTATTTCAGCTAATGTTAAGTCAGGAATTGGATTGATAATAAATGTGTCACTTATTGTTAATCCACTCACAGTACATCCAGTTGCAACACTAGAAATTACTGTGATCGTAATGGTAGTTGTTCCGTTATTTAGCGGAGCAGGAATGGCAAATATATTACTAGATCCAGCTGTGAATGTTAAAATGGTGCTTATACCAGTAGCTGTGTTTGCTCCTGATAAATCATAACTTACATTATAAGCTCCATCAGGCAATCCAAGAGCCGTTAACATTTGTGCGGTTACAGGGTCTCCCTGACAGTATGGTCCAAAAGCATCTACTGTTGCACCAGCAGCATCAGGTAATGGAATAATATTAAAGTTTGTTTGAATATTTAGTATTGAACTACATCCGGTAGTGTCATCAACAATATTTGTAATTGTGATAACAATATTACCGGTGTTTGTTAGTAGACCAGCAGGGATTGTAAATGCACCGTTACCACCAGTACTAACTAATGTTGCTGTATTACCTACAGAAGCAGGAATTGAAATGTCATAGGTTATAGTGTATGAACCATCAGTAAGTGTAGTTCCTAAAACATCAATGTCTTTGCTTTGTCCTAAGCAAATATCCTGTTCAGGGACTTCTAAATTACTTACATCTATTACCGGGTTAGGGCTTACAGTAAAAAGAGTACTCACGTTTGAAACCGTATTAGCACACATTGTAATGACACTAATAGCAGTAATATTAGTAATTGTAATTGTAGTTGACCCGGTATTTGGTATTTGAACAGTAGGTAATGTAAATGTAGTTGAACCACCGGTGAAAGTAGCAGTTACTATATTTCCTACAGAAACATTATCACCAGTAAGATCATAAATTAAATCATAATCACCATCAGGTAATGTTGTTCCTGTAATACTAACTGTACCATCATCTCCTTCACAAATTGGTTGAGAAACAGATATAGAAACATTATCAATATCTGGTATTGGATTTACTTCAAATGAAGTTACTATAGGAACACCCACAGCATCACAACCAGTTGTAATGTTTGTTATTATGGTTACAACAACTGTTGTTGTACCAATATTAGTTAATAAGGCAGCTGGTATTGTGAATGATCCGTTTGTAGCAACCATTGTTGCTGTTGTATTATTTCCTGTAGAGGTGTTAGCTCCAGATAAATCATAAACAATGTCATAAACACCATCTGGTAAATCAGGTGTTATAGCAGGGTTTGCATCAGAGATGTTAACTATTGCGTCACTGCCCAAACAAATGTCTGCGACATTTAATACTACATCGGCTGCGTTTGGAATTTCATGAATAATAAAATTAGTGTTAGGATTACTAAATGTAGTTGTATCACAAGTAGTAGAAGTATTAAATAAATTTGTTATTGTAAATGAATAGGTTCCAAAAGGTAATGTTCCTGCTGGGATTGTAAACGTCCCTATCCCTCCAGTTATTATAAGCCCAAAGGCAGTTTGCCCTAATAAATCTGGAGGCCCTACAATATCATACATAATGTCATAGACACCATCAACAAGAACAATAGGTGAAGAACTATCCGTAATAGTAACTATTAAATCATCTCCGTCGCATATGTCTGGAATGCTAATAGATATGCTTATTGCATCAGGTAATGGGTTTACATCAAAGGTATCAATAATAGATGATGCTGTGGTACATCCACCAGCACTTTCCCAATTGGTAATCTCTATGTTATAAGTTGTTCCTTCAGTAGGTATTTGTGCTGCGGGGATAGAAAAAGTACCATTACCACCAGTAATTAAAACAGTTGTAGTGAAAGAAGAACCTGTTGGAGTAATAGTATACGTAATAGTATATGTCCCGTCAGCTAATTGAATACCTCCAATAACTCCTGTGTCACTTATTGTAGCTACACCATCGTTTCCAACACAAACATCATCAACAACAACCTGTGTGTCTGATGGGTCAGGGTCTTCTAGAAGTTCGAATGTTGCATTTAACATTGTAATTACCCGTTCACAATTTGTTATAGTGGTGGGGTCAAGAATACTAGTTACATCTACAGTAACAATTCCTGCACCTGTTAAAAAAGCTGGGTTGATAGTCCAAGTTCCTACACCTCCAGTAAAAGTTACTGAAATAGTTTCAGCACCATTATTTGGTGGAGGACTAGTAGTATATGTAATATCGTATGTTCCATCTGGAATAGGAATTACTCCTTGAGTAATAGTAGCGATAATTGGAGTAGTTGCTACGTCAATAAAACAAAGTGGGTCAGGCGCAATAGCTAGTGTAGCTCCATTGATGTCAACTATTGGTTCAATAATGATATTTATTGTGGACATTTGTGGAGCACAAATTGGATTTGTTGGATTAACAGTATATTGAAAACTGTATGTTCCAGCTCCAAATGAAGTGTATATGTTTTGAATGTTTATAACAGAATCTAAAGGGCCTGAAATTTCACCTGTAAGGGGTAAATTGAGGTCAGTCCAATTTCCACCAAGATCATGTCCTGTAAGCTGTGTTAACAGATCGAAGGTAAGATAAGGTGTTAAGTCATCTGTTTCACATAGCGTTAAATCTGTAGGTGTTCCCGCATCTGGAGAAGGAAAAGCCGTAATGGTCACGGTAGCAGCTCTTGAAGGACAAGCTCCAACAGCTGGTACTGTATAGGTAAAATCAAAAGGAGTATTTGTAGGCACTAAAGCAGCGTTAAAAAACTGACCTGATAATGCTCCTGAGGCATCATCATCACTCCATGTCCCTCCAAAGGTAGCACTAGGTCCGAATCCTAAAAAACTAAATAAGTTTACTGTAGTGTCGGTATCACAGGCAACAGCACTAGGGTTATCGTTCCCAGGAAATCCTCCTAAGGTTAGGGTAATTGTTGCTGTAGGTGTGGCACAAGTAGGGTTTGCAGTATAAGTGTAATTGAATACTCCTCCTTGATTAACCGTCCAAGTATTTAACAAACCTGTAACTATATTTAATCCACCAGAACTGTCATCATCATTCCAAGTTCCACCTGCAACTGGGGCTCCTCCAAGAAGCGCAAACAAATCTACTGTTCCAATTGGGTTTGCTAAGCCTTGATCATAGACTTCTTTATCACAAATGGTTATTGATGCGTCGGTTCCTGCACATTGTGAAAAGGAGATTGAAGGAAAAAATAAAGTGACTAATATAATAGCGAATAAAGTAATAGAAAAATTACTTGGAGTGCGATTAGTTTTCATATACGAAAGTTATGTTTAATATCTTTTTTATTGATAAAACAACTGTTAGTTAGTACAATTAACAAATGTTATTCCCAAAGAAATTATTTTTTCGATAAACTGTTGAAATCATCGATAAAACGACTTAAAAGTTGTGTCAATAGTTGATTTTTTGTTGTTTACTGGTGTTTGTTTGATGATTTATTTATTTTGCAACACCAAAATAAATGATACCCTATGAGGCTAATTTTCTTTCTATTTTTTATTAGTACGTTAGCTTTTTCTCAATCAACTGATTTTGAATTAGGAGTGACTTATTATAAGAAAAAGGAATGGAATGTTGCAAAACCCTATTTTTTATCTGTTTTAGAAAAAGATACCCATTATACAAAAGCACAAGAATATTTGGGAGACATAGCTGGTTATAATAAAAATTGGGATGAAGCTTTAGAATATTATAAAGTTTTAGTTTTAAAAGATAGTGAAAATGCTAACTACCATTTTAAATACGGAGGTGTATTAGCATATAAAGCACAAGGGTCTAATAAGTTAAAAGCATTGACCTTAGTAGGTGATATCAAAAAGCATTTACACCGTTCAGCAATGCTTGATTCAACCCACATTGAGGCACGTTGGGCATTGGTTGAAATATATATTAGTTTGCCTAAAATAGTTGGGGGGAGTGAAGTGAAGGCAAAAAAATATGCCAATGAATTACTTAGGCTCTCTAAAGTAGATGGTTATTTAGCATTAGGGTATGTAGCAGAGTATAATGATAGGCCAAAGGATGCTGAAATACATTATAAAAAGGCAATTGAAGTAGGAGGGTCAGTACATACCTATAATAAACTATCAGGTTTATATGAAAAAACCAATCAGCCTAATAAAGCTATCTTGAATTATGAAGAGGCTGTTAAACAACATGATCGTAATCATTTAAATTATTTGATTGGTAAGGTTTGCGCTCAGTATGGTGTGTCCTTAGATAAGGGACTGGAGTTTCTGAAAACCTATACTAAAAATCATTCTGAAAAAGATGGAGTGCCAAAATCTTGGGCGAATTACAGAATTGCTCAAATTTATCGTCATAAATCAGATAAACGAAATGCGTATAATTATATACAAAAAGCATTACAAGAAAAGCCTGATTTGGAAGCTGCTCAAAAAGAAAAAAAGTTGATTTTGATGATGAAAAATTAACAATTTAAGTTAGTTTAAGTTCTTTTGTAAATTCACTTATCAAAATTAAATAATCGGAAATCAATTCTCTATCTTTACCCATATAAGTAAGAAATACCTATGCAAATACATTTTATAGCTATTGGTGGTAGTGCGATGCACAATTTGGCCATGGCATTACATACAAAAGGATATCAAATAACAGGAAGTGATGATACCATTTTTGAACCTTCAAAATCACGCTTAGATGCTAAAGGATTGTTGCCAGAATCATTTGGATGGTTTCCTGAAAAAATAACAACAGAATTAGATGCTGTTGTTTTAGGAATGCATGCTAAAGCAGACAATCCAGAGTTGTTGAAAGCCCAAGAGTTAGGAGTGAAAATATATTCCTATCCTGAGTTTTTGTACGAGCAATCGAAACATAAAACTAGGGTAGTAATTGGAGGGTCTCACGGTAAAACAACTATTACCTCAATGATTTTGCATGTGATGCATTATCACAATAAAGAAGTTGATTATATGGTTGGAGCTCAACTAGAGGGCTTTGATACCATGGTACATTTAACAGAAGAAAATGATTTTATAGTATTGGAAGGGGATGAGTATTTATCATCACCTATTGATAGGCGGCCAAAATTTCATTTGTATAAACCAAATATTGCTTTATTAAGTGGTATTGCTTGGGATCATATAAATGTATTTCCAACTATGGAAAACTATTTGGAGCAGTTTGAAACCTTTTTAACATGTATGTCCAATGCAGCCATTATGGTGTATAACGAAGAGGATCCAATAGTCAAGAAAGTGGTTGAAGAATCGGATAAACATATGAAACGTTATCCGTACGAATTGCCTAAACATGAAATTATCGATGGACAAACATATTTGGAAACAAATGAAGGTCCAATGCCAATTGAAATTTTTGGTAATCATAATCTAAGTAATTTAGCAGGAGCAAAATGGATTTGTCAGCATATGGGGATTGATGAAGAAGAGTTTTATGAAGCCATTGCAACTTTTAAAGGAGCGAGTAAACGACTAGAGAAAATTGCAGAAAGTAAAGGGAAAGTAGCTTATAAGGATTTTGCACATTCACCAAGCAAAGTAAAGGCAACTACAAATGCCGTTGCCGAACAATATAATACACGTAAAACAATTGCTTGTTTGGAATTGCATACCTATAGTAGTTTAAATGCTGAGTTTTTAAAAGAGTATGAAAATGCTTTAGATGCAGCTGATGAGGCAATTGTGTTTTACTCGCCAAGTGCTGTTGCAATCAAAAAATTAGAGGAAGTTTCTGAGCAACAAATATTTGACGCTTTTAAGAGAAATGATTTAAAAGTGTTTACTAACCCGGAAGGGTTTAAAAAACACTTGTTCAATATGAATTTGGATAATTCGGCATTGCTATTAATGAGTTCAGGTAATTATGGTGGGTTGGATTTTGATGAGGTAAAAGTCTTAATTGAGAAGTAATGGGTATAAGAAAAATTATTTCAGTTTTAATATTGATGTTGTTATTGAGTTGTGGGGTAATTCCTAAAAACAATTTAAACAAAACTACTGAACGAAGTTTTTTTACGATAAACACAAAAGAAAATTGGGAGGATACTCATCTTTGTGGGAGTTCTTTAGGATTAGTAAGAATAAAAGGAAGAAGAGAAGAAAAAGTAACAGGTTTATATTTTTCTGTATCTGTTAGAAAATCTGATTTGTCGCTTATTGAGTTTTCTAGAATAAAAAGAGCTTGGTGTAAAAATAATCATAGTTTTTCTAAAGTAATTATGAAAGAAAATCAATTGCCAAATTCAGATTTATATATAGAAGAAAAAGAAGATTTTATATCAAAAAATGAGAAGGAAGGTAAAAGGCTAACATATTATTATCACGAGTCAGGGTATGTTTACACATTAACTTACTCCGCAAATAGAGCAGATTTTGAAGAATATTTACCTGAAGTAAAAGAAATGATGAGTTCTTTTGTAATAGTGCAAAAAGATGCAAATGTTTCGTTTGTGAATAAGGTTAATCAAAAAATTTCATTGGATAAAAATCCAGGATGGAAGGAAATATTTTATTGCGGGGATGATGGGTTTTCATATTCAAGAAAAGGCATGGAAACTACTGGATCTATTGATGATTTAGTACTAAATGTGCGAGTATTAAATAAAAAGATATCCTTATATGATTATGTAAAGTCTAAAAATGAAGGTCTAATGAAGATGTTTAGGGACCTTAAAATTGACGTGTCAGTAAAGCCAACAAAATATGGGGCTTGTTATGTTGAAAATAAGCAAAGCGAGATAATCCCTGATTTAAAGGTGAAATCCTTAACCCATTACTATAAAGTAAATAGCTTGATTTATGAGGTTAGTTATAGTGTAAACAGTAAAGTTTATGATAAATTTTTGGGAGAAGCAAGAGGGATGATGAATTCGGTTAAAATACTTGAGAGCAATTAAAAATGAAACAAAACTTTTCCATAAAAAATTGGTCTGAAGAAGATAGGCCTCGCGAGAAATTACTCGCGAAAGGAAAAGTGTCATTAACAGATTCTGAATTACTTGCTATATTGATTGGTTCAGGAAATAGAAATGAAAGCGCAGTAGCTTTATGCAAGCGTATATTAGCTTCGGTAGGGAATAATTTAAATGCATTAGGAAAATTATCAGTTTCACAATTGCAAGAGTTTAAGGGGATTGGAGAAGCTAAAGCTATAAGTATTGTTGCTGGATTAGAATTAGGAAGGCGCAGAAGAGCAGGTGAGGAGTTGGTGTTAAATAAAATAACATCTAGTAAATCGGTTTTTGAAATCATGCAACCTATTTTAGGCGATTTACACCATGAGGAATTTTGGGTGTTGTTTTTAAATAATTCTAATAAAGTATTAGCAAAACAACAATTAAGTAAAGGTGGAATAACTGGGACATTGGTAGATGTACGACTGTTAATGAAAAAAGCATTAGAAATAGGTGCGACAGCATTAATAGCATGTCATAATCATCCTTCTGGAACCTTAAAAATAAGCGAGGCAGATAAACAAATTACCAATAAAATTAGAACAGCTGGAATTTCATTAGATATTAAATTATTGGATCATTTAATTATTACTGAACAAGATTACACTAGTTTCGCAGACGAAGGAATGTTATCATGAAATTATTAGTTTACACACATAAAGTAACTCCACGTTTAAGCTATGTTTTTAAACATATTTGCACAAGGGTTTTAGGAGTGCAAGTTGCTTTTACGACAGTTGTAGAAGAGTTTATTGCACATCAAGGACTCAAAATGTCGTATACCAAACAGCCTTTAGGAAAGGAATTGTTTATACAATCACATTATTTGTTATTTGAAGAAGGAGTATCCGATGTTGAAATAGCAATACATAAATGGAATGGCACCAAATGTTTCTTTGCGAATGGAAATAAGAGTAGTTTGCCTTTTGATATTTTTGCTGCGAGCTTTTACTTGTTAAGTAGGTACGAAGAGTATTTGCCATATGTTGCTGACGATTTTGGACGATTTCCGCCAGAAGAAAGTATTGCCTATAAACATCATTTTTTAAAAGCCCCAGTAGTGGATATTTGGGCATACGAGTTTAAGACTGTTTTACAAGAAAAGTTTCCAACATTTGAATTTCCTAAAAGAAAATTTGAATTAAAACCAATTATTGATGTTCCAGTAGCATATAAATATCAGTATAAAGGAATTGTGCGAACTATTGGAGGAACGTTAAAGGACGTGTTTGGCTTAAACGTTAATGAATTGTATAATAGATATTTGGTTTTGTTCAAGTTGCGTAAAGATCCGTATGACACCTTTAAATGGCTTATTAACAATCATAAAAAAAGAAAGTTGAAGCCAGTTTTTTTCTTTTTGTTGGGTGATTATACCATTTATGATAAAAGTATTAATTACCAGAATAAACATTTTGTATCACTCATAAAATCAGTTTCTGATTATTTTGAAGTAGGGTTAAAAGGGTCATACTTGGCATTAGATAATATAGAGGTGTTGAAAAAAGAAAAACAACGTTTTGAGACTATTTTTAATAAACCATTATTGCATAGTAAAAACTCTTTTTCGAAATTAAAATTACCTTTGGTTTATAGAAATTTGATCGATTTAGAAATTGCGTCAGATTATACTATGGGATATGTTTCAGAATCAGGGTTTAGGGCAGGAACCTGTACTCCTTTTTATTTTTATGATTTAGATTATGAAATGCAAACACCTCTTAAAATAAATCCTTTTTGTGTGTTGGATTATGTGTATCGAAAAACTAAAAATACTGTTCAAGAGGTTTGTAGTTTAATGGATGCGGTTAAAAAAGTAAATGGAACATTTAATTTAGTAGTGCATAATTATACCTTTAGTGAACAAGAAGAGTGGAATGGTTGGCGAAAAACATATGTCAATCTACTAGATTACTCAAAGGACAACGTAGTAGATGATAAGTAAAAACACTTTTGTGGATGAAACATATAACTGATATTTTTTTTGATTTGGACCACACCCTTTGGGATTTTGATAAAAATTCTGAAATCACCTATAAAATTATTTTTAATAATTTAAACTTAGAAGTTTCATTAGTGGCGTTTTTAAAAGTATATAAGGATATTAATAAAAACTTATGGAAACTTTTCAGGGAAGAACTAATTGATAAAGAAACATTGCGCTACAGAAGGTTAAAAGA
>Ga0209395_1006938_pt1 | contig 12042 bp, 14 predicted proteins | sample GOMGulsemesocosm_3_FD_184635 | JGI IMG/M metagenome (GOLD analysis project Ga0209395, IMG submission 184635) | Methane-oxidizing microbial communities from mesocosms in the Gulf of Mexico - GOM9D Gulf of Mexico (SPAdes) (version 2) | ecosystem: Environmental > Aquatic > Marine > Cold seeps... | reverse complement strand
GGTCGGCATTAAAAGCGGCATCGCTCTTAACAATCGCCTGGCGGCTGTCCCAGTCATAGTCTTGGCTGATAAATTTACTGACACTGCTCTGCAGCATTTGCTGCTCTTCACTTAATGAAAAATCCATGATCTGTCCTCTGACTACAAACCGAGTACGGCTTTGCTGATAATATTGAATTGTACTTCGGTGCTGCCACCGTAAATTGTTGCCTTGCGGTTGTTGAAGTAGCGCGGATTGCTGTTGGCCAATTGGCCGCTGCCGATCAGCGTCTCGTCGAAGTCGGCGTCGTACTGTTCCGGAACAAAGGGTAGACCATAATAGCCCGCCATCTCGACGTTGAGCTCATCGATGGTCTGCTGAATTTCGGTGCCCTTAATTTTCAGTATTGAAGACTCAGGTCCCGGTGCCTTGCCGGTACTGACCGCCGCCAGGGTACGCAATTCGGTGTATTCCAGTGCAAGCAACTCAATCTCAACGTCGGCGACTTTTTGCTGCCATATCACGCTGTCGCTTAGCATCGGCCCGCCGTTGCTGGTGGCCGCCGCCTTGGCCTTTAATTCTGCCAGGCGTACCTTGCTATTGGCCACTCCGGCTATATTAGTGCGCTCGTGGGTCAACAATACCTTGGCGTAGGTCCAACCCATATTCTCCTCGCCGATTAAGTTTTCAGCAGGCACCCGTACATTGTCAAAATGCACTTCGTTGACTTCGTGGGAGCCGTCTAACAGGTAGATAGGAGACAGGGTAATACCCGGTGTTTTCATATCGATTAGCAAAAAGGAGATCGCGCCCTGATTTTTAACCTCAGCCGGAGCAGTGCGCACCAAACAGAAGATCCAGTCGGCGTGCTGGCCTAAAGTGGTCCAGGTCTTGGTGCCATTGACCATGTAGTCGTCGCCCTCACGCACTGCTGTGGTTTTCAGTGAAGCGAGGTCAGAGCCGGCATTGGGCTCAGAATAGCCCTGGCACCACCATACGTTACTCTGCAAAATATCCGGTAAAAAGCGCTTTTTCTGCTCTTCGCTGCCGTAGGTATAGATAACCGGGGCGACCATTTTAAGACCAAAGGGTACTACCCGAGGGGCTTTGGCGATGGCGCACTCGTTCTCAAAGATATATTTTTGGGTAGAGGTCCAGCCGGTGCCACCGTATTCCACCGGCCAGTTGGTGGCAGCCCATCCCTGTTGGAACAATATTTTCTGCCAGGCTACGGAATCTTCTTTGGCCAGGTGTAAACCCTGCTGGGTCTTGTGTTTGATGTCGGCGGGCATTGCCGAGTTCAAAAACTCTTTAACTTCGGTCTGAAAGGCCAGCTCTTCAGAGGTGAAATCTGTGTTCATTTACCTAACTCCTTCGCGTAAAAGTAATGCTGAAGGAACGAGTTTACCATAGCCTCCGGTGACATACAGCAGTGCCGGTGGCCGCGCATCGCTAGGACAAGTGGCCGATCCACCTGCCTGCCAACATCACCGCAGACCACAATAATAGCGACAGCGCACCGCTTAGCCGGGCCGCCGTTGGCGGTGTATTGTCTAGGTCCCACTGTGAGCGGCTGCGAGAGATAATCCAATGAAAACAGGCCATGTTGATACCGGCCAGAGCCAGCAAGCCCAATTTCCACTGAAAGGCGGGGTTCAGCATATGATTGGCGGCCCGGGTGATAAACATACCCAATCCGGTGACCACAGCGATAACAAAGGCCCACCAGGACCAGGGGGCCAATTCTCTAGACAATTGTGATAGCGGATAGACACCGGCACTGAGACCCAGCAGGCGCAGGTCCACCATAAAGATCGCGCCTAGGACCATGGCGGCGGCAATAACATGCACAGATTCCAGTAATGGGAACAGCCAGCTCACGGCGATATCGAAGGACAGTGGCCAGTTTTCGATATCTGACCACAATTGTGCCTGCAGTAAATTCATAGCGGGTATGTCCTCAGCTGGCCTAGCGATAAAGCGGCTCAATAAATTCCAAATAGGCGATCCAGCGCCCAGCGAGTGGCACCATCAGCCACAACACCAGTGATAACAGGGCCAATAGTTTTGCCGTCGGGGTGCCGCGGTGTTCGGGGCGAGAGCTCACCCAACTGTGGGAAAAGAAGGTCAGTGCCACAGCGGCGGCAAGTAGTGCCATTTTGCTGATAAATAGGGGGTTGTTGAAGTAGCGCTGCGGAAGTGCCAGTACAAAAACGGCCCCGGACAGGGCATTGATCGGTAGCGCCCACCAAAACCAGGGCAGCAGTCGCGCGCGCATTTCAGCGATACACTGGCCTGGCACTGCCAGTCCCAGCACGCGCAGATTGAGCATCACTACCGTGCCCATTATTATGGCGATACCGAGGATGTGCACAGTCTGAATTATGGGGGGGAAACCCGGTACCGAGCGCAACAAATACAGACAAGCATTTTGCAATGTGCTGTCGCTTATTGTTGCGACAAGCCATTGGCTGATCTCATTCATAGCATGTCACTTGTTTATTATTATCGTTTACAGCTCAGCCGGTTCGCAACGTATTCCCCGCATTATAATGTATTGCCAGGCTAGCAGTCGATTGCTGTGTAGCGATGGCTTTCCAATCTTCCAGCCCTTATTATAGTGTCCATTAGACTAACATCTTTCAGCGGAGTCGACCTGTGAAAAAAGTAAAAAACGAAATTGAGCTAGTCAAAGAGGCGCTGCGAGTAGGCTCTATTTATGCGGCCAAACGGGGGGTAGCTGAATTTGAAGGCACCGACTCTTCGCAAGATAAGATTACTTATGTCTACCGCCTGTTGGCCCACGATAAGTTGATCCAACCGCTGGCTAAGGGGGATGAAAAAGAGCCGGCAATGAAACATAAGTTGGCGTTGTGGATGGCGCGGCAACTCCCGAGTGATCACCCACTGCTTAAATAGTGGCAGGTTAGCGACGGCGCTGGGAGGGCCGGCTCTCGGTGCTTGACCGGCGGGGCCTGCGCAGGCGAAAAATGATCAGCGCTAGCTGAGCCGCAATTGAGGTGCAAAAACCCAGCCCCGCCACAGCTGTTCCCAGTAGGACGTAGGCTTCCTGTTCTAGTGAGGGCTGCAGCACTTTGTCCGCCCATTGAATGATGCCAATACCAATAAAAAACAGTAGCGCGCCGAGGGCAAATAATTTGAAGGTCTTTTGCTGATTATCAATCAGCTGATTAATCGCCGCTCGCATCACTGTTTCAAAGCCTTTGTTTGAAAAAATGTAAGCGAATATCGACAGTGACGGTCAGTTGCTTTATATCTCTAAGTTGCTCCTTACGCTCTGGGGAAACCCGCCAATAGTGGGGAGTCATCGACAGCAGGTTGACAATGGTGTCGGTGTCAGGCAGTTCGCAGCGATACGTTAACGGCACGCTGGTGGCCGTGCCCTGTGGTGAAAATTCATCGAAATAGGGGGCCAGTGTGGTCGCTGGTTGCAGTGCCCCGTCCTTGACCTCATCGTACAATAACTGTCGCAATTCCAACAAATGCGCTGCACCCGTTGAAATTACCGCCAGTATGCCCCGGGGTTTCAGTGCCCGGGCAAACTCCTTGGCCGGTAGCGGTGAAAATAAACTCAGAATACAATCCAGACTGGTGTCGGCCATTGGCAGGTGGGAGCTATTGGCGACAAACCAACGCACCGAGCGGTTGCGGCGGGCGGCAGCTATCAGTGCCTGTTTGGAAATATCGAGTCCGGTGATATCCGCCGCAGGCAATGCTTGCATAAGACGGTCGGTGTAGTAACCCTCGCCACAGCCGGCATCGACAATTCGCGGCTTGGCAATAGTCTGTTGGCTGAAATAATCTGTCAAAGTATGGTTGAGCAGTTCAGAAATAGCTTGGTAATAGTGGCCATTGAGAAATTGGCTGCGGGCGGCGACCATGGCTGCATCGTCTCCCGGGGATTTGGACTTCTTGTGCTGTACCGGCAGTAAGTGAGTATATCCCTGGCGGGCGGTATCGAAGCTGTGGCGCTGCTCGCAGTACCAGCTCCCGGACTGCTGGTGCAGCGTACAGCGGCACAGCGGGCAGCAAATACCCTCGCGCCAATGGCTTAGGGGGGAGAGCACTTGCGAGGCACTTTGCGTGGCACTTTGCGAGGCAGTCATAGGTGGTTACACCAGCAAATTTTTCATAATAGTTTCATAAATTACTGATAAATCATCGAGGTCACTGGCGCGCACACACTCATCAACTTTATGGATGGTGGCGTTGACCGGTCCCAGCTCGACCAACTGGCTGCCAGTGGGGGCGATAAAGCGGCCGTCGGAGGTACCTCCGGCGGTGGACAACTGGGTATTGCGGCCGGTGCAGTCGAAAATGGCCCGTTCGGTGGCCTCGATGAGTTCACCTTTGGTTGTTAGGAACGGCAGGCCGCTAAGATTCCAGTCGGCGACGTAATCTAGAGCGTGGCTATCGAGGATAGCCTCGGTACGGCTGCGCAGTTGCTGTTCGCTAAGTTCGGTAGAAAAGCGAAAATTAAACACCATCACCAATTCACCGGGAATGACATTGGTGGCACCGGTGCCGCTGTTGATATTGGATACTTGGAAAGAGGTGGCTGGGAATGACGCGTTGCCGTTGTCCCAGACTTCTGCGCTGAGTTCTGTCAGCGCCGGTGCCAGCGCGTGAATTGGATTGCTGGCCAAATGGGGGTAGGCGACATGACCCTGCACCCCTTTGACTCTAAGAGTACAGCCCAGGGAGCCCCGGCGGCCATTTTTCACCACGTCGCCGATAGTGTCGGTGGAGGAGGGCTCTCCAACAATACACCAGCGTATTTTTTCGTCGCGTTGGGCCAGCCACTCCATCACCTTGACGGTGCCATTGATCGCAGGTCCCTCTTCGTCACTGGTAATAAGAAAGGCAATGCGACCGCTGTGCTGTGGGTATTGCGCGGTAAAGCGTTCGCAGGCGGTGACCATAGCAGCCAGAGAGCCCTTCATATCAGCGGCGCCACGACCGTATAACAGACCATCGTCGATTATGGGACTGAAGGGGGGGTGTAGCCAGGCGTCGGCGGGACCGGTGGGCACCACATCGGTGTGACCGGCAAAACAAAGTACCGGGCTATCGCCCTGGGTTTCGCCGCGTACAGCCCAGAAATTGTCGACGTCGCCGAAGCGTAGGGGATGAATCTCAAAACCGATTGCCTGCAGGCGATCGATCATCAATTGTTGGCAACCAGCGTCCTCTGGGGTGACCGACTTCCGGGACATTAAGTCGATGGCCAGTAGCAGCGTGGCGGAGAGCGGTGTTGAGTGGGGAGAAGAGGGCATGGACGAGAAAACCTGTGTTATGGCGACAGTGTCACTGTGTTAAACACAGCGGCCGCCTTGGCGAGGGCGACATAGCCTCGCCAAGATAGTGTAAGGATTGATACGCGGGGGGTAGCTGTTAGAGCATCCCCGCAGAAACCTAGTTATTACTGTGCAGTTCGGCGTTTAATTCGATGGCAGACTTGTTGCTGAGACATTCCACCGCACCGCTGGTGGAATTGCGTCGGAACAGCAGGTCTGACTTACCGGCGAGATTCCGGGCCGACACAGTTTCTACCTCGGCGCCGTCGCCGTCTCTTACCAGTACCTTGGTGCCAGCGGTTATATAGACCCCCGCTTCTATAGTGCAGCGGTCGCCCAGCGGGATACCGGTACCGGCATTAGCTCCCAGCAGACACTCTTTACCCAGAGAAATAACAATATTACCGCCTCCGGACAGCGTGCCCATGGTTGAGCTACTGCCACCTAGATCAGAACCTGCGCCTACAAATACACCCGCGGAGATGCGTCCTTCGACCATGCCGGGCCCCTCGGTGCCGGCGTTAAAGTTGACAAAACCCTCGTGCATCACCGTAGTGCCCTCTCCGATATAGGCACCCAACCGTACTCTAGCAGTGTGGGCGATGCGCACACCGGAGGGCACTACATAATTAGTCATCTTAGGGAATTTATCGACGCAGTCGACGGTTAACTCTTCACCCCGCACCCGCGCCTGCAACTGAGCAGCAGGCAGTTCGTCGAGGGCGATGGCACCGCGATTAGTCCAAGCCACATTGGGTAAAATTCCAAACAGTCCGTTGAGATTGATGCCGTGAGGTTTTACCAGTCGGTGGGATAGCAGCTGTAATTTCAGATAGCCCTCGGCAACCGTTTGCGGGTCGCTGTCGGTGGCCAACACAGTGACGACTAATGGCCTCACGCTACCCTTAAACGTATCGACGATCAGTGCCTGGGCTTCGTGACCGGCGCTGCGCAACGCTGCCGCCAGTGCGCTCAATTGCCCCTGCTCCAAGGCTTGTGCACTATTGCCGCCGCTGTAGCCAGTATTTTGTAGGACTGCTGCCAGCAGGCTGGGAGTTGGGTTCAGCTCCGGTTTGGGATAGAACACCTCTAGCCATTCGCCCTTTGAATTTTGACTGCCAACACCTAGACCGATACTGAAAACCTGCTCACTCATTGTTGATACCTGTGTAATAAAAAGAAATTAAAATAGGGTGCTATAAGTACTTGGGCTAAAGCCAAAAGTCACGATTGCACCGCGCTCCAGCACCGGTCGTTTGACCAGCGTGGGATTGTCGACGATGGCGGTCAGGGCGCGGCGATCATCCATGGCTTCGCGAGTCTCAGCGTCCAGTTGTTTCCAGCTGGTGCTACGTTTGTTGAGTACCGTTTGCCAACCCTGCTCGGCAATCCAGCTCTCCACTTTACTAGCATCGATACCCGCAGCCCTAAAATCGTGAAAATCAAAGGCTATATGGTTGTCTTCGAGCCAATTTTTGGCCTTTTTAACCGAGTCACAATTTTTAATTCCGTATAGCACTGTCACGCTGGCAATCCCGCTGTATGAAGAAGCGCTAGGATAGCAGATTGAGGGTCAATTGCCCAAGTGCTCTAATGGCATTCATGGGAGAATGTGTCGCTGTTATGCTAGGGTGTAAGTGGGACATCTGAGGGCTATAGCGCTCGTGGTTAGCAAAGCGGCTGTCGTCACCAAGTTCTTTGTCTATAGTGATGCCGTGGCCCTAGCCCGTATCCTCGTGTACCGCGACAGCAGTAGTATTGACGTCACCGGTAGCGGCATTTTGACAATTTGACGGAGCCGTTGCCACCGGTGCTGTCGCAGTTTGAACACCGTGCTCAAAGCAATATTGTCCATATAGTTACTGTGGTGAAAATGGACAATACAGGGTTTTCCTGTCGTTTAAGCTCATATAAACGCAGAGGTACAAACACAAACAAGGAGGTTGTAGAGGGTATTTGTGAAGGTTTCATTATGGCTATCTATTACTAAGACCGTGTCTTGATAAGCCTCGGTATTTTGAAATGTTGCTAGCTAGAATAATTCAATATCACCTTCTTCCATGGTGTTTTGCTCGACCTGCTGGGCGATATTCTGCGCGTGAAAGTTGTCACGTAATTGGCGCAACTTATCCGATACGATTTTCAGCTCCTGTTCATCGACGGCGTTGGCTATTTCTGAATGAGAAAATACCGCTACCGCGTTTATATGTTCAAGGCGAAGTTGCACATGGACCGATAGTTGGCTGACAATATCTTCAAACTGCAACGCTTGAATGGAATTATTGATCTCCCTGTTCATAACCGCGCTGCCGTCGGTGAAACGACGTAACAGGGTATCGGTTTCTTTGTTGCTACTTTCTATCACCGTCAGCAACTTATCGATAGTGGCTTTATCTTCGATAGCACTATTTGTGTCCATGCTGGCGATGGCAGTAACTTCGCTATTAACTTCATCCATTCTTGCTTTAACGTGCTGAATTTTTTCCCGAATTTTCTCGTTTAAACTGGCCGACGTCTTGGAGCGAGCGCGAACTTCATCGGCCACTACTGCGAATCCGCTGTCTACTTCATTGGCGGCATTGAAAACCAGTGCGCTGGTCTGGTCGGCCAATTGTTGTGCATCGTCAAGAGAGGAAAAGATCGAATCTAGCTCGGCGGTTATTTCATTGATGCGGTAGGTGGCAGCGATACTTCGCTCATCGATTTGAACAAGTCCGTCTACATTGTGCTGTAAAATTTCGCCGGTCTTGGTAATAAAGTCTGTTATTGCTAGGTCGCCCTCGCTGTGTTCTGGGGCGGTCCTGTCACCGCCCAGGCGGGTGACCAGTTCCAGGGCCATGTCAGCCTGTTCGGTGGAAGTGGTAACCATGGTGCTAAAACTGTGGTGCAGTTGCAAGGTGGACTGGGCGATTAAGTCGCCGATGCGATGCATATGTTCGCTGAGATGGTTTGTTTCTTCATTGAGGATTTCTTCGATGTGACTGCCGATTTTATGTTGTTCAGCTTGAATCGTCTCGCTGAATATCGTGGTAGATTGCTGTTGCTCTGTCAGACGGTTGTTAACCGTGACGCTGACACTCCAGCTGACTGCTACTGTGAGCAGTGTGACAATATGCCATAGCTTGTCGTCAGTCGAAGCCACTACAGCTATCGACAGCAGGCTTATCAGTACTACCGGCGAAAATCTTATGAAGCTGTCTTTTTCCATTGTGTTTAATTCACAGCAATAGGTATAGGTGAGTATTATGGGGTGCTAACCATAACACTTATCGACCAAAAACTTTCCAATCGTACCGAGCGGCATGACCTTGTTGGCAGCGCCCTGCTCGCTGGCTACCCGTGGCATACCCCACACCACGGAGCTATTTTCGTCCTGGGCAATGGTCTCAGCCCCGGCATTTTTCATATTACTCATGCCGCTGGCGCCATCGATTCCCATGCCAGTCAATATCACAGCGATGCTATCGTTGCCAAAACTCTCTGCAATTGAGTCAAATAATACATCTACCGATGGTTTGTGACGATTTACCGGCTCGTCATCACTTAGAAATGCCCGCATTTGACCATTTCGCCTGCGCACCGTCATATGGTGGGCGCCGTGGGCGATATAGACATGACTATCTTGTAACAGGGTATTATTGGTAGTCAACTCTTCGACTGTTAAGGCAGTCAGGCTATCCAAGCGTTTGGCATAAGATGCGGTAAAGCCTTCGGGCATGTGTTGAACTATGACGATCGGTGGCATGCTCGCAGGTAGGCCAGAAAGTACTTCCTTAGTCGCCTCGGTACCACCAGTGGAGGCGCCAATTCCGATAATTGAAATATCTTTGCCTCGTTTGCTGGACGATGGGGGGCTTATCGGCTTGGCAAATTGAAGTTGTTGACTATTGTGGTTCAGTGCCGAGATATTGGCTCTGGCAGCATTTTTAACAGTTGCGCAGATCTGCTTGGCAAGTATGGGTAATTCAGTGTCAACATTAATCTTCGGTTTGGCGATAAAGTCAATTGCACCAAACTCCATTGCTTGTAGTGTAGTATCTGTCCCCTTTTCGGTCAGTGTTGAGATCATCACTACCGGCATTGGACGCAGGCGCATCAGGTTCTTTAAAAACGTTATGCCATCCATACCGGGCATTTCTACATCGAGTGTAATAATATCTGGGTTGAGTGTTTTTATTTTCTCTCTGGCATCAAAAGCATCTGTTGCCATACCAACAACATTGATAGACGAATCACTGGCAAATATTTGTGCCAATAATGAGCGAATGAGTTCAGAGTCGTCGACTATAAGTACATTAATTTGATTATTCATAGTTAGAATAGTTCTATGTCACCTTCAGTGGGTTCTCGGATAAGCTGGTTCTTATAGCGTTCTTCACGAGCCTGAATGGTATTGTTGTGGATATGGCGGATTTTTTTCATTATCGCACGCCCTGAAATCGGGTCAAACATTACTTTGCGGGGATAATCATCACCGAGGTCGCTGGCGACAATCGGAATTTTTTCCAGTTCAAGATATTCCAGTACAAAGTCGACATTTTTAGCACCAATATCGTTGCGCTGCGCTAATACCTTGCCACCGCCGAAGAGCTTTGCCTGTAAGTTTCCCCGTTGGCCACCATTGGCGAGTAGCTCATTGATCAAGTGTTCCATGGCATAATTACCGTAGCGGGTGGCATCACTGGCAACATTACCCCAGACAACTTTATCTTTGGCCTGCTCGGTTAGCGGCAGCATAAAGTGATTCATGCCTCCGATTCGGTAGCCAGGATCCCAAATGCAGGCGGAGACGCAGGAACCTAGGGTGGTGGCGATCCACTCTTGAGTGCGACCAACATAAAATTCACCGGGCAGTATTTTTGCTACAAATGAATTGTGGCGCTGGTCCCAATACTTATTGATGCCTTCAAAGCCCGGCAAACTCTTTGGAGCCTGTTCTTTCCGCAAACCAATAACCACTGCTCAACTCCCATTGTGACATCGTATCTATCGATAGCGGCGCTGTGCTTCAAACGTTCGTTCATTTTCCCAGGTTTTGTGTCAGTGCTTTTCAAAAATAGTATGCCCTTTTAACTCCAAATTGGCGAAGCTTTTTCCGATACTTTCACTGTGGCCCAAAATGAGCAAGCCACCAGGGCGTAGTAATTGATTGAATCGTTCTACCAAGTTTTTCTGTGTGGCTTTATCAAAATAGATTAATACGTTGCGACACATAATAATATCAAAAGGGCCGTTTACTGGCCATTCATGCAATAAATTTAGCTGTTTAAATGTAATCAACTCCTTCAACTGCGGGTGGGTTTTGACAAACTCACTGTTACTGCCAATGCCGCGTTTAAACCATTTTTTACACAGCTGTGGATCTAAGTCTTTTATTCGCTCCGCCTTGTAAATACCCGCACTGGCGGTGGCCAATACATTGGAGTCGAGGTCCGTAGCTAAAATCCTCGCGTCCCAGTCCCTCAGTGCCTCTGCCATAGTACTTTGCAGGCTTATCGCGAGGCTATAGGCCTCTTCGCCGGTAGAGCAGGCAGAAGACCATATTCGCAACTGGCGACTGGAGGCGAATTCCCGTTGATGTTGCGGTAAAAATGTTTGCTCTAAATACTCGAAATGGTGTTTTTCGCGGAAAAAACTGGTTAGATTTGTAGTGATAGTGTTGATGAACTCGGGTAACTCGCTGGAATCATGGGCGGCGAGTAGAGTGCAGTACTCGCTAAAACTGGGGATTTTGAGCGCACGAGTACGTCGCATCAAGCGGCGATAGACCATCTCTTTTTTGCGTTCATCGAGAACAATCCCGGTGGTATCGTAGACCAGAGTGCAAAGAAACTTGAACTCGTCGTTACTGAGACTGTACTGATCTGACGATCTTGGGTTCAAATTACCAGCCATAACTACTCTACCCCAACGGATGTGGTGGCAAGCAGAGTGAATGCGTTGTTGCTCGCCCAGCAAACGAGAGCATTGGCCTCTGCATAGAATTCGCAATTAGAAAAGTTTCTACGTGGCGATAAGTGAGTTGCTATGATGACCATTATTACTGTGCTACCTGTTATTTGGTTTACAGTCTACCAGTCCTAACTAGACAACTGTTCACTGAAATAGTGAGTCTACATCCAATAGCTTGTTTGCGTTGAGCAAAATGACTATTTTCTCTTCAATTGTGGCCATATTCTTAATAAATTGACTGTCGATGTGACGGCCAAAATCGGGGGCGTCCTTTTCCTGATCACTGGAGACTTTGTGCACATCCGACACGGCGTCTACAACAATGCCTACCAGACTGATCTTACTATCTGTCGATCCTTTCAACACGATGACCACTGTTGTTTCGCTGTAGTCCTGAGCTTGGTATTTGAATCGCAATCGCAGGTCGACTATAGGTACAATCACCCCGCGCAAATTGATGACACCCTTTAGAAAATCAGGGGTGTCTGGTATTTTTGTTACCGGTGACCACACTCTGATTTCCTGCACGGTCAAAATGTCGATGCCATACTCTTCACTGCCGAGTTCGAAGGTGAGATACTCTTGAACGAGAGTTGTTAACTCACTGTTCATCGTCCTCCTCCAGCGTTAACAGTTGCTCAGTGACGAGAATCGTCACGACATTGCTGTCCACATTAACCAGTCCCTCTATCATTTCAGCGGGAATATACCCTCCGAATACGGGGGCCTTATTGATCTCGCTGGACTGGGCATTAAGCACGTCGGATACTGCATCTACCACAAAGCCCATCA
>Ga0209395_1006933_pt1 | contig 12048 bp, 9 predicted proteins | sample GOMGulsemesocosm_3_FD_184635 | JGI IMG/M metagenome (GOLD analysis project Ga0209395, IMG submission 184635) | Methane-oxidizing microbial communities from mesocosms in the Gulf of Mexico - GOM9D Gulf of Mexico (SPAdes) (version 2) | ecosystem: Environmental > Aquatic > Marine > Cold seeps... | reverse complement strand
CCCTAATGAGCGCCTGCTCAGGCGACTCATCACCCTCACACTTGCCACCAGGAAACTCCCATAAACCACCCTGATGCTGATTTTTAGCACGTTTAGCCAAAAAAACTTTAGAATCACGAATAATAATTGCAGCTGCGACATGAACAGTTTTCAAGTACGATACTCAGCATTAATAGTCACGTATTCTTGCGATAAATCCGTCGTCCAAATGCGATCCATACTATCACCACGACCAAGCTTAATCTGGATTTTAATTTCTTCCGGTGACATTGCTTGCTGACCTAGCGCCTCGGTATAACTTGAGGCACGCTCGCCATCTTCGACTATCTGGACGTCGTTAATCAATATTTGAACACGCTCAACATCCAAAGATTCAATACCCGCACGGCCGACAACGGCCAAAATACGCCCCCAATTTGGATCCGACGCAAATAGAGCCGTCTTAACCAAGGGGGAATGACCTATTTCAAAAGCTACTTTTGTTGCCTCCTCAACAGTCGCCGCCTCAGACACTTCTATCTCAACAAACTTAGTTGCGCCCTCACCATCTCGTACAATGGCATGAGCCAGCTCTTGCATAATAGACGTTAACTCAGCAATAAATGCCTTTGCCAAGCCAGACTCACGATTAACAATTTGTTCATTATGAGCCTTACCAGTCGCAATAAGAATACAAGAATCATTCGTAGAGGTATCACTATCAATCGTAATGCGATTGAAACTTTGATCAGTGATCTCCTTTAGAAGCGTTTGTAAAAAACTTTGCTCTACATTTACATCTGTTGCAACAAAACCCAGCATGGTTGCCATATTGGGCTTTATCATACCTGCGCCCTTAGACACACCCGCTAAAATATATGTTTCACCGTCATAGGTAAACTCACGACACGCCCCTTTTGGCCTAGTATCAGTCGTCATTATACCTTGAGCAACATCCTGCCACTGAGTATCACCGAAAGAATCAACCAGTGCAGGCATTGCATTAACAATTTTATCTATGGCAAGTGACTCACCAATCACACCCGTTGAAAATGGTAACACTTGCTCAGTACTCAAACCCGATACCTGAGCCATTGCAGAGCACATCCGCTCTGCATCCAGCATACCTTGCTTTCCTGTACCTGCGTTTGCATTTCCTGTATTGATAATTAGCATGCGACTTTGAGTCTGTGCCAAATGTTTTTTAGACACAACAACAGGGGCAGCACAAAATGCATTTAACGTAAATACACCCGCAACAGAGGCACCTTCACAAATTTCAAAAGCCACTAAGTCTTTACGATCTGCGTACTTTATTCCGGCCTCTGCAACACCAAGACGCAAGCCACTCACTTGAGCTATCGAAGGAAAATCACCCTTACCAACTGCCATATTTACTCTCCCTCTAAACCAAGCTGCCGTGGCAATGTTTGTATTTTTTACCAGACTGACAAGGACATGGCTCATTACGACCAACACGAGGAATCGCTTCACCCTCGGATTCAGTTGTCGCCTCATCATCTCCGCTAGCCGACGCATGTGTCATGGTCATTTGCAGATTTTCTTCTGCTTGACGACGAGACTCCGCAATTTTTTCTGCTTCTTCAGTAGACTGCACTTTCACCTGAGTAACAATCTGCACAACATCAAATTTAACTTGCTCTAACAACCCTTGAAAAAGCTCAAACGACTCACGCTTATATTCTTGTTTAGGGTTTTTCTGCGCATAACCTCGAAGGTGAATACCTTGGCGTAACAAATCCATTGTTTGAAGATGCTCTTTCCACAAAGTATCAAGCACTTGTAATAAAACTTGCTTCTCAAACATGCGTAAGGATTCAGCGCCAGCTATCTCAACTTTTGCCTGATAATTATCAACGAAGTGAGCCAAGATACGCTGACGCAAAGGTTCTTCATATAATTTTTTATCTTCTTTAACCCATTCACGGATTGGCAGTTCAAGGCTGAAATCAGCATTAAATCTAGCTTCAAGCCCTTCTAAATCCCACTGGTCAAACATACTTTGAGGTGCGATATATTCGTCTACAACACCTGCAACTACCTCTTCACGCATAGAAACAACGGCAGAAGACAAATCATCACTTATCATCATGTCATAACGCTGACTATAAATTACTTGTCTTTGGTCATTTGCAACATCATCGTATTCTAATAGCTGCTTACGAATATCAAAGTTACGACCTTCAACTTTTCGCTGTGCTTTCTCAATGGCATTGGAGACCATTTTATGTTCAATAGCTTCTCCCTTTTCCATACCAAGGGCTTGCATCATCCGCTTAATACGATCTGACATAAAAATACGCATCAAGTTATCTTCAAGAGATAAGTAGAAACGAGAAGAACCAACATCACCCTGACGACCAGCACGACCACGCAACTGATTATCGATTCGACGAGATTCGTGTCGCTCAGTACCAATTATATGAAGACCGCCAGCTTTAAGTACGGATTGATTTCGTTCAGCCCAATCTTTCTCTAACGCCGCTTTATTTTCATCTGATGGATTATCCAACTCAGCCAATTCAACCTGAAGATTACCACCCAAAACAATATCAGTACCACGACCAGCCATATTAGTCGCTATCGTTACAGCACCGGGTTGACCCGCCTCAGCAACAATTTGAGCTTCCCTTTCATGCTGCTTGGCGTTTAAAACATTATGCTTTACACCTTTATCGTTAAGATACTTAGATAATAATTCAGAGTATTCAATAGATGCAGTACCCACAAGAACAGGACGACCCTGAGCTACGTTTTCAGCAATATCTTTAACAATAGATTCAAATTTTTCAGGCGTTGACATGAAAATAAGATCATTAAAATCCTTTCTCTGAACCTGTTTATTAGTTGGAATAACAACAACACTTAAATCATATATCTGTTGAAATTCAAACGCCTCTGTATCTGCTGTACCCGTCATACCAGAAAGTTTTTCATACAAGCGGAAAAAGTTCTGAAATGTTGTTGAAGCTAAGGTTTGGCTTTCAGGCTGAATATCCACACCCTCTTTAGCCTCGACTGCCTGATGTATACCTTCAGACCAGCGGCGCCCTGCCATAGTACGCCCAGTATGCTCATCAACAATGACAACTTCGCCATCCTGAATGACATAATCAACATCTTTAGAGAACACAACATGGGCACGAAGACAGGCATGTACGTGATGCAAGAGTCCAAGGTTACCTGCGGCATACAAACTATCACCCTCAGCTAACATTGATTGCTCTACCAACCAATCTTCAACATAGGTATGACCGCTTTCTGTTAGCTCGACACTTTTTTGAGACTCATCATAAATAAAGTGACCCTCAACTTTCACCTCTTCGCCATCCATTTCTTGACGCTCAAGAAGCGGCGCTAACGTATTGATTTTTCGATACTGCTCTGAGCTATCTTCGACAGCGCCAGAAATAACCAGTGGCGTACGCGCCTCATCGATTAATATTGAGTCAACTTCATCAATAACCGCAAAAGACAAATCACGCTGAACCCTATCTTCAAGGCGGAACACCATGTTATCTCTTAAATAATCAAAGCCGAATTCGTTATTAGTGCCATAGGTAATATCAGCAGCATAAGCTTGTCGCTTATCTTCTTTATCTTGCCCTGAAATAACAACACCAACAGTAAGACCTAAGAATTCATACAGCGGCCTCATCCAATTAGCATCTCGACTAGCAAGGTAGTCGTTCACCGTTATTACATGTACACCTTTGGCTGATAAGGCATTCAAGTAAACCGCCAAGGTGGCAACTAAGGTCTTACCCTCACCGGTACGCATTTCTGCAATACGTCCTTCATGCAACACCATGCCGCCGATCATTTGAACGTCAAAGTGACGCATTTTCATGATTCGTTTACTTGCTTCTCTTACAGTTGCAAATGCCTCTGACAATAGAGCATCAAGGCTATCACCTGATTCTAATCTTGCTCTAAATTCACTTGTCTTATTTGAAAGCTGTTCATCTGATAACGCTTCAAGTGCTGGCTCAAATTGGTTTATTTGATTTATAAGTTTTTTTAATCGCTTCACTTCGCGGTCATTTTTTGTACCAATGACTTTTTTTATGACTTTTCCTAACATCTTGAACCCAACTCAGCCAGTTAATATTAATTACAGTCTAACATGGTAGATATGAACTAATCACACAATATCAAGGTGATAGATACAAAAAAGCCGGACATAAGTCCGGCTTTTTTTAAAATTCAATCTTTACAGATTAACCTACTGCAATAGGTGCTACATAAGAAATAGGGACGGTTTGCTCTTTATCTTCATAAACAACATATTCCCAAGCATCTTTTTGCTCAAGCAGTTGATGCAACAACTTGTTATTTAGCGCATGACCTGATTTGTGCGCAACATACTCACCGATCAAACTATGCCCAAGAAGATACAAATCGCCAATAGCATCTAAGACTTTATGTCTTACAAGCTCATCACGGTAACGTAAACCTTCTTCATTAAGTACTCGATACTCATCAAGCACAACAGCATTTTCCATGTTAGCGCCACGAGCCAGATTATTAGTCTTGAAGTATTCAATATCCTTCATAAAACCAAAAGTACGTGCTCGGCATATTTCTTTGATAAAAGCCGTTGTAGAAAAATCAACAGAAGTAGACTGAACATCTTCACCAATAGCAGGATGATCAAAATCGATAGTGAAAGAAAGCTTAAAACCAGAATGGGGTTTCAAAGTAGCCACTTTATCACCATCTTCAACGGTAATAGGCTTAAGAATACGAATAAATTTCTTATACGCATCTTGCTCTTCGATACCTGCCGATTGCAACAAGAATACAAACGGACTAGCACTGCCATCCATTAAAGGAAGCTCACTAGCACTCACCTCAACAAAAGCGTTATCAACACCAAGGCCAGCCATAGCTGACAATAAATGCTCAACTGTACTAATGCTAACGTCATCTTTACAAAGAACAGTAGCAAAATTTGTTGAACCTACAGCAGAAGCATCTGCTGCAATTTCAACTGCGGGCTCTAGATCTGTACGGACAAAAACTATACCAGAGTTTGCTGGCGCAGGTTTTAAAGTGAGATAAACCTTCTCGCCAGAGTGTAACCCAACGCCTGTGGCGCGAATTACATTTTTAAGAGTGCGTTGACGTACCATGATATTCCTACAGTTTTATGACCAGAGCTACAATAATTCGCGAATAATAACAATTAAAAAGAATTGTTACAATGCAATTATAGAGCGTTAACAATTTACAACAAACGAATTCTAGTCTGCTTGTCGGCGTAAGAATGCCGGTATATCCAGATAAGATAATTTATCTTCATCTGCCTGAGGAGCGGCATTCGATCCAGAATCAACTCGCTCTGTTTTTTCAATTTCAACAGCACGACTGGATACAACTTCCCCAATATTCCCTCTGGTCACTGATACAGTATCAACTCGAGTAGAACTAACAGCACTATTTACAACTTGCTGAGCAGGTGCAACCGTTTGTGTAGCCGCCACTCTTTCAGTTACTTGCGCTGCCTGCGCTGCCACTTGCTGAGCCGCCTGAGCAGACTCTAAACCCGTCGCAACAACTGTCACTCGCATCTCATCACCAACACTAGGATCGATAGCACAACCAATAACAACTGTAGCATCTTCTGAAGCATATTCTTCGATGATATTACCCACCTCAGTAAACTCAGAAAGCCCCACCTCTTCGTTGGCTGTAATATTAACCAATACGCCACGCGCACCTTTAAGATTAATATCTTCTAACAAGGGGTTATGTATAGCAGATTCTGCCGCTACCAATGCCCGATCTTCACCTGTTGATGCACCAATGCCCATCATAGCCATTCCCATTTCAGACATAACAGTTCTAACATCTGCGAAGTCGACGTTAATCAGACCCGGTCGCATTATCAAATCTGTAATACCTTGAACAGCATTAAAGAGCACATTATTAGCTTCACCAAACGCCTTCAATAATGAGATGTTTTTACCTAAAACAGGTAATAAACGTTCATTTGGCACAATTATCAAAGAATCAACATTTTCTCTTAATTCCTTAACTCCTGCATCAGCAACTTTTGCTCTTCGACGCCCCTCAAAAGGAAACGGCTTAGTCACAACAGCAACAGTTAGAATACCTAATTCCCTTGCTACCTTAGCAATAACTGGTGCAGCGCCGGTACCGGTACCACCACCCATTCCTGCTGTGATAAATACCATATCGGCACCAGATAACAATTCTGTAATTTTTTCTTGATCTTCTAACGCAGAATCTCTTCCAACTTCTGGATTTGCACCCGCGCCCAAGCCCTTAGTAATAGCAGAACCCAGTTGCAAACACATACTAGAATCAATGCCAACCAAGGCTTTTGAATCTGTATTTGCACATACAAATTCAACACCCTCAAGTTGATTCTCTAACATATAGCGGACTGCATTTCCGCCACCACCACCAACACCGACAACTTTAATAATTGCATTATCGGATAAATTTTCTTCTGCCAAATCAAAGACATTCATGGGCTTATCGCTCCTCAATTCTAATCAATGTCAACCCTTGACTAAAAATTACTTTTAACCCAGCTTTTCATATTTCGCCACATCTTGTTGGCGGTTTCAGCCGTTGATTCTGTTACAACACCCTTTTTAGGATCATCCACTTTGAGTGAGCTAACATGCTGTTGAGCCATCCCCAAATCAGATTCCGTAATGCCATACATAATTAAACCAACACCTGTTGAAAAAACCGGGTTATCTACAATATCAGACATCCCTTTCACACTTACTGGGACCGACATACGGACCGGCATATCAAACACGCGCTCCGCCAATTCTGTCGCCCCTTCCATTAAAGAGGTACCACCTGTCACCACAATGCCAGCCGGTATACGCTCCGCATATCCACTTCGGCGCAATTCATCAAGCACCAAACTAAAAATCTCTTCGTATCTTGCTTCTACAACTTCTGCCAAAGCATGTCGAGATATAGACCTAGATTGCCTATCGCCCACACTGGGCACCTCAATACTTTGATCAGAACCCGCCAAAGAAGACATAGCACATGCATACTGGATCTTTATATTCTCAGCATGCTGTGTTGGTGTCCTTAATGCCATAGATATATCATTGGTAACCTGATCACCCGCGACAGGCACTACAGACGTATGATGAATCGCTCCATCTATCCATACCGCCACATCCGCCGTACCCGCACCAATATCAACTAAGCAAACACCTAAATCTTTTTCATCATCACTCAATGAAGAGTGACTTGATGCCAACTGAGACAAAATGACACCATCAACCCCTAAACCACAGCGCTTAATGCATTTTTCAATATTCATAACCGCATTAGCTGCGCCAGAAATCAAATGAACATTCGCCTCTAAACGCACGCCAGACATTCCAGAAGGGTCTTTTATCCCCTCTTGCGAATCAATGCTGTACTCCTGTGGCAGAATATGAAGCACCCTCTGATCTGAAGGTATAGGCACAGCTTGAGCGGCATCAATTACGCGCTCTATATCCGCCTCATGCACCTCACCGTCTTTGACAGCAACGATACCATGAGAATTCAAACTGCGAATATGACTACCGGCAACACTCACATAAACTGAGTGTATATTACAACCCGCCATCAACTCAGCCTCTTCAACTGCGCGCTGAATTGATTGCACCGTAGATTCTATATTAATAACGGCGCCGCGTTTCATACCTTTAGCAGCATGAGAGCCAATACCTACTATTTCAAGACGTCCATCAGCCATCACTTCACCCACAAGGCAAACTACTTTTGATGTACCAACGTCAAGTCCAACTATCATTTATTCATCCAATTATAAAAAAACTATTTATAAAGTACTAATTTAGTGATTAAGCAATTATTAAGCCACTTTACTCAACTAAGTTTTTCCAAATTACTGCAACACCATGAGGATACCTAGCATCAACAGCATCAATACGGGCCATTCTACCCGATAAATCAGTTTTATACACGGCAATAAAGCGCTGTAACCTAGATAGAATCTCGTCTCTACCTAACCTCACCAACAAGCCATTTGTAAAGTAAACATTCCAAGCACCGCGCTCCTCTAGCTCTAAGGTTTTTACCTTCAAATTTGAATTAGTAAGTACTTGACTCACCAATCTAAATTGCTCTAGTACATTTCGACTCATGCCAATTGGACCCTGCAAATATGGAAGCGGCAACACCGGCAACTTAGGCGGTGAAATCACCTCACCTTGAGCGGTAATAACTTGCCCTGTCCGCCAATTGGCAACGGGCATTTCCTCTTCAATTACGAATTTAAGCTTATTCGGCCAAACCTTTCGCACACTAACAGAATCAACCCAAGCCGGTTCACTTGCCTTAATTGAAAAGTCAGAAACCGATAAGAACAGCAAACTCTGACCTATAAAGCCTTCGTAAGCAGCATTCAACTCCTGTTCAGAGATATTATTAAAGGAACCCTCTAATTCAATACCAGAGACACTAAACCACCCTCGCGACTCAGCCTCACCCTGCAAAAAAGCAAGCAAAAACAAAGCAAATGCACCAAATAAAGCAGCAATCCGCATATAACTAACTCAACGCCACTGAAGCATGCTTAAACCAAGCGATCTCAGCAATTTTTTCAACCAACCCATCATAGGCAATATCAACGTAAGCCGCCGCCATGGGCACCAAACTATGGGACGTCATACCCGGTGATGTATTTACTTCTAACACCCAAAAGCTACCACTACCATCCTGCATCACATCAACCCGCCCCCAACCACTACAGCCGAGTGATTGATAAGCGTCTAATGCAATACTCTGCACATATAACTCGTCATCTTCAGAAAGACCTGACGGCAACAAATACTGGGTATCGTTAGCAATATATTTTGCATCATAATCATACAAAGCATGCTCTTTTGACGCCTTTAAACCAATGATAGGATAAGCAACATCATCAATAACAGTCACAGTAAACTCCGGCCCAGCAATAAATTGCTCAACCAATACATCAGAGTCATAAGACATAGCATCAGTCAAAGCCAATTCAAGCTGCTCACGAGATTCAGCCTTATTGATACCAATAGTCGAACCTTCTCGGGAGGGCTTTACAATAACAGGGTAAGGCAACGCTGCCTCAATCGCAGCAATATCAGGCAAACTCAAACTAGAGAAAGCCAAATAAGACGGCGTCGGCACACCAATTCCTAACCAATATTTTTTGGACAAGACTTTATCCATGGCAAAACCGCACGCCAATGGAGAGCTTCCAGTATAAGGCTTACCCATTAACTCCAATAAGGCCTGAATTCTTCCATCCTCACCCTCACCACCATGCAAGGCAATAAAAGCAAAATCGAAATCGGCTGATTGCAATTGATCAATAGGGTTGAACGCCTGAGCAGGACCATATAAATCCAATCCCGAAGCGTTATATCCTTTTTCTCTTAGAGCCGCCAATACCAAAGCACCACTTTGCAATGACACCTCTCTTTCAGCGGAGCGCCCACCGTAGATAACCAAAATTTTGGACGACTTTAAACTCATTCGCCCGACCCCTTCAATCCATGTGTAGAAAGAGATTTAGAAATAAGACCGATATCGCCCGCACCTTGTGTAATCATAAGATCACCATCACGCAACACATTCGATAGAATTGAAGACAAATCCTCATCCTTGCCAACATGAATAGGATCAACAGCACCACGCTGCCTAATACTCGCACAAAGGGCCCGACTATCAGCACCATTAATAGGCACCTCTCCGGCTGAGTACACATCTAACAGCAATAACACATCTACCCGAGACAAAACCTTTACAAAGTCTTCATAAAGATCTCTTGTTCGAGAAAAACGATGCGGCTGATAAATCATAACTAAACGCTTATCTGGCCAACCATCACGAATCGCCTCAATCGTAACATCAACCTCTCGAGGGTGATGACCATAATCATCAATAAACATGACACTGCCCGATTTCGGTAATGCCAATGGAGACTGCTCCTGGAATCGACGACCAACACCTTCAAATCCCATAAGACCTGCCTGGATGGCAACCGCTTCAACCCCTAAATCAGTTGCAACCGCAATTGTCGCCAGCGCATTCAACACATTATGTTTACCCGGCATTGGCAGGCGAATTCGAATAGGTTCTAAATTAGGACGATTAGCCATGAACTCACAATAGCGGCCTGTCTGCACAATATCGGTGGCATAAAAGTCTGCCTCATGCTCTATCCCATAAGTTAAAATAGGACGACTTACCTGAGGCAATATTTCTCTGACATTAGCATCATCGACACATAGCACAGCCATGCCATAAAAAGGCAGATTATGTAAAAACTCGACAAAAGTATGTTTTACTTTTTCAAAGTCACCATCATAGGTATCCATATGATCTTCATCAATATTCGTCACTATCGCAGAATGCGGCTGCAAATGTAAAAAAGACGCGTCACTCTCATCTGCCTCCGCCACTAAATACTGACTACTACCTAGCTGTGCATTTGTTCCAGCACTCGTTAAACGACCACCAATCACAAACGTTGGTGCCTCACCTGTTGCTGCAAGCACAGATGCCATAAGACTTGTTGTGGTGGTTTTACCGTGTGTACCGGCCACAGCAATACCATGTCGATAACGCATAAGCTCAGCCAACATCTCTGCCCGTCGCACAATCGGAATACGGTGATCTTTACCCCATTTAATTTCAGGGTTTTCAATATTAATCGCGGTAGACACCACGATCACATGCGCTTCTTCTACATTTTTTTCAGTGTGTCCATAGAATACTTTAATACCCAAGCCGGAAAGTCGTTGAGTAGTAACAGATTCATTTAAATCAGACCCAGACACACTATATCCTTGATTGTGCAACACCTCAGCAATGCCACACATCCCCACACCACCAATACCAATGAAATGAATATTTTGAATTCGACGCATTGTTGGCAATACTTGCTGACCTTGATTTCTAATCATGTTTTATAAACCTTTTACATTCTGCCACGACATGCTCTGTGGCATTTGGATAAGCAACCTTTCTAGCCGCTTCACCCATATTATTTAATAAATTTTCATCACTAATAAGCACTTTCAAAAGCGCCGTTAGCGACTCTTTAGTTAATTCAGTTTGTGGCATCAGTTTAGCAGCATCAACCGCCACTAAACTCTCAGCATTTTTAGTCTGGTGATCATCAATCGCATAGGGATAAGGCACTAAAATAGAAGGTAAACCCGCAATCGCCAACTCACTTATCGTCATAGCCCCCGATCGACATAACACAATATCAGCCCAATAATATGCATCATTCATATTTTCGATATAAGCTTCTACGCGCGCATCAACCCCAGCTTCTTGATACCAAACAGAGACATCATCAATGTTTCTTTTACCTGTTTGGTGCCAGACATCTAAACGAGTACTTTCACTCCAATTGGATAGCACTCTTGGCATCAACTCATTAATCGCTTGCGCCCCTAAACTACCACCTACTACTAATAATTTTAGAGGCCTTCCGAGCCGATACCCTTCAGACTTACGCCTCAGGTTAATAATATTAGAACGTACCGGATTACCCACGGTTAGTGCTTTTGGTAGCGCCCCAGAAAATGCCTGAAGCACTCGGGTCGCTACTTTCGCCAACAATCTATTGGTTGTGCCGGCCACCGCATTTTGCTCATGCACAACCAAAGGAACAGAGCAGAGTTTTGCAGCAACGCCACCAGGGCCGGTTACAAACCCCCCCATCCCTAATACAACACTCGGACGAAAGCGCCTTACCAAAGCAATGGATTGACCCACTGCGTACAAAATACGAAAAGGCGAAAGCAACAACCCTTTTAAACCATTTCCTCTGACACCCTTAATGGAGATGGCATCTATCTCTATATTATGCTGCGGAACGAGGTCAAGCTCCATCCCACCTTTAGACCCCAGCCATCTTACGTCATAACCTTGGGATTCAAATACTTTTGCACAGGCTAATGCAGGGTAGATATGCCCACCTGTACCGCCCGCCATAATCAATACACGCTTATTCTTCATTTAATACCATGTCCGTATCTTTCT
>Ga0209395_1006930_pt1 | contig 12051 bp, 13 predicted proteins | sample GOMGulsemesocosm_3_FD_184635 | JGI IMG/M metagenome (GOLD analysis project Ga0209395, IMG submission 184635) | Methane-oxidizing microbial communities from mesocosms in the Gulf of Mexico - GOM9D Gulf of Mexico (SPAdes) (version 2) | ecosystem: Environmental > Aquatic > Marine > Cold seeps... | reverse complement strand
CAGAAAGAATATAGTAAGTCGTGCAGTAATGATTGCCCTTGCCGCAACATCATTCACCTCAGTGCAAGCATTTGCCGAAGAAGGCGCAGAAGAAGTTGAACGTATTGCCGTAACCGGTTCGCGTATTAACAGAACAGATGTTGAAACAGCTAGCCCAGTAACGGTAATATCTTCAGATTTTATTGCTAAGAGTGGTTATACCTCGGTACAAGAAATATTATCAATGCAGCCAGCTGCAGCAGGTATGAGCTTAGGCTCTACTTCTAACAATGGCTCTGGTGGTTCAGCAACAGTTAACTTACGTGGTATGGGAACTCAACGTACGTTAGTGTTAATGAATGGTCGTCGTATGGTGGCATCAGGTACTGGTGCAGACTCTTCAGTAGATTTAAATACTATTCCGGTGTCAATGATTCAAACAATTGAAATCTTAAAAGATGGTGCTTCAGCTGTTTATGGTTCAGACGCTATCGCTGGTGTAGTTAACATCATTACTAAGAAAGACTATGAAGGTACCGAAATAACAGCAGACGGCAGCATTACCGACAAAGGTGATGGCGAAAGTGGTGGCTTTAGCATTTTACACGGCAGGGAAGTTGCTGGTGGTAACTTAGTAGTTGGCGCTCAATATTCAAACCGTGGTGAAGTGATTCAATCGGATCGTGATTTTGTACCTGCAGGTGAATCATCCTTTGTTCCAGGTGGTTCTTTAGGTGGTATGGTGCCAGATGGCGAAGGTGGATTTGTTCCACGTGAAGAATCTTATGACTATACCGATGACAGTTACGCACAAACACCTAATGAGCTATTTAGTTTATTTACTAGCTTCAACAATGAAATTGCTGATGATACCGAACTAAGTATTGACCTTATGTATACCCGTCGTGAGTCAAATCAACAAATGGCGCCACAGCCCGCTTCTATCGATTTAGCGGTTTGTCAGCCAGACGAAGCTAATATCGGTAACTGTATTGATGAAAAATATTCAGCTCAATTTGCCGATGAAGATGGTAACTTACCAACTGAATTAGAATACCGACGCCGTATGACAGATGCTGGCCCACGAATTTATGGTCAAGAAACAGATACATATCGTGCTTCTGTTGGTCTAACGGGCTATTTGAGTAATGATTCACAGTGGGATATGTCAGCAACTTATGGTCGTAATGATTCAAAAGACAGTGTTGCTAACTCAATTCATGCTGGCAATATGGAACAAAGTATCTACAACTACCAAGATGAGTGGTTCAGTGGCGACCCAATGGATACAGACTTCCTAGCTAGTGAAGGCATCATGTATACCGAGCAAAATGAAGGTGGTAATGAGCAATTTACTTTAGCTGCAGGTTTTAGTGGTATTAGTGAGTCTGATATTGGTTATGCGATTGGTGTTGAAAGCCGTTTTGAAAGTGGTTACTACACGCCAGATTTAATTACTCAAGCGGGTGAAAGTACTGCAGCACAACAAGACCCAACAGAAGGTAATTATTCTGTGCAATCTATTTACGGTGAGGTATCAGTTCCTGTATCTGACTCTTTCACAGTAGAAGCCGCGACACGTTACGATAACTACTCTACTTTTGGTGGCGCAGCGACTTGGAAGCTAGGCGCTACTTACACCATTACTGAAGGCTTAATGTTTAGAGCTGTAGCTGCAACTGGCTTTAGAGCACCAAGTGTTAGTGAATTATACAGTGGTAACTCTGGTTCTTTCGATTACTTAAGTGACCCATGGGGCAACGAACAAGATGCTCAAATCAAAGTAAACTATGTAGGTGATGCAGATTTAAAACCTGAAGAGAGTGAATCATTTACAGCTGGTGTGGTATGGGAAGTAATGGAAGGCCTTTCAACTACTGTGGATTACTGGTCATTCGATATTACCAATGCCATTAGTCGTGTTAATGTCCAAGACGAGATGAACAAGTGTTTCAATGATGATCTAGCAGCTTGTGAGACTATTAACATCACGCCTGATGGTGACTTGTCAGAAATGACATCTGCTCTAACTAACATTGGCAAACAAAATACTTCAGGTATCGATTGGAATGTTAGCTACACTGCGGGTATTTTCAATGTAACACTTGATACTACTTACTTACTTGAATTCGAAGAAAACGATATTAGCTATGAAGGTACTATCGATGGCAACATGGGCGGTTACTCACAGTTAAAGTCTAACTTAATGGTTAATACTGCGCTAACTGAAGACTTGGATTTGCTTTATACAGCAAACTATATTCAGGGTATGGAAGGTAGTTATTACGGCGATGAGTACGCGACTGATGATGTAATTTACCACAATATTTCAGCGGCTTACCATGTTAACGATGCTTGGCAAGTAACTGGCGGTATTAAAAACTTATTTGATACTGAACCTGAAGAAGTACCAGGCGGTAATGATATGGGTACAGTACCAAATATCTATGATGTTGTAGGTCGAACTTTCTTCATCAATACTTCTTATAAGTTCTAATATAGCTAATTTATTTATTATATAAGTATAAATTTAAAGGCACCTTTTAGGTGCCTTTTTTATATTTGAGCTAGGTAACCACAAAATAAATGTTGTTTTAGCTCATCATTTACTAATTCATTTACTGCTTTTACTCGTTTCTAAAAGCGATTTGGGTATATAATGTTTGCATTGAAATTTAAGCTAACAGTTGAGTTAGCTATGTAGCATTAAATAGTAGGAGTTGATTTATTATGGGTGGTATCGGAATTTGGCAACTAGTAATTATTGCCGTAATCGTGGTGTTATTATTTGGTACTAAAAAACTACGTAACTTAGGTGGTGATTTAGGCTCAGCTGTTAAAGGCTTTAAAAGTGCTATAGGTGAAGAGAAAGAGCAAAATAAAGCTGAAAAATCTTCAGATACTCTAGCCGATAACTCAACCACTGCTGCTGACGACGTTAACAAAACATCAAGCAAGACCAAAGAAACCGATCAGGTCTAATTTATGTTTGATATTGGCTTTTGGGAGTTAATTCTCATTGCAATTATGGGCTTAGTTATTTTAGGCCCAGAGCGATTACCTGTAGCAATACGTACTATTCGTGGTTGGATTACTGGAGCACGTAAGTTCAGTGATACGGTAAAAACTGAATTAACTGAAGAGCTACGTATTCATGAATTGCATGCAAATTTAAAAAAAGCAGAGCAAAGTAATTTGCAGAACTTAAGTCCTGAGGTGGCAGAGTCATTAAAGACACTGCAAGAAGCCGCAGCTTCGGTCACTGAACCTTTCAAAAAGGTTGATACACAAGCTATGGACTCAATGATTTCTGATTCACTAGCTTCGTCTGCAAGTGCGAAATCAGGGGTTGAAGAGTCAGCTGAGCCTTCAATTTTAGCATCAGAGCCAGCAGCGAGTTCTGCTCCAGAGCCGAAAAGCTCAGTAGATAAAGCGAGTGATAAATCCCAGCCATGAGTTCATCGCCAACACCAAGTGTAAGCCTTTTTGACCATTTATTAGAGTTACGTAACCGACTATTACGATCAGTTTTAGGTGTGTTAATTGTTTTTTGTTGCTTGGTGTATTTTGCCCAAGACATTTATCAATATGTCGCACAACCCTTATTAGCGACTATGCCTGAAGGCTCACAAATGATAGCAACAGATGTTGCTTCACCATTCTTTGCCCCGTTTAAATTGACGCTGGTGATATCACTGTTTATTGCTATGCCATTTGTCTTGTATCAAGTTTGGTCATTTGTTGCTCCAGGCTTATACAGCAATGAAAAGCGTCTAATTGCTCCGTTAATGCTTGGTTCAACGTTACTATTTTATAGTGGTATTGCCTTCGCCTACTTTATTGTTTTCCCTGTTGTGTTTGCTTTTTTCACCTCAGTAGCCCCTGAAGGGGTAGTGATAGCAACGGATATTAGTAGTTATCTTGATTTCATTCTAAAATTATTTTTTGCCTTTGGTGCTGCATTTGAGATCCCTATTGCCATCATTTTGATGTGCTGGACCGGTATGACTACACCAGATAGCTTACGTGAAAAGCGCCCTTATGTTGTTGTCGGCGCATTTGTTGTCGGTATGTTATTAACACCACCAGATATTATTTCGCAAAGTATGCTTGCTATACCAATGCTTATTTTGTTTGAGGTAGGTATTATTATCGCTTCTCTTTATCATAAAGAAGACGAAGATGAATCAATTGATGTAAAGGAAAGTGAATAATGAACTATATTGAAAAATTATCTTATTGTGCATTTGTTGGTTGTTTATTGTTACCTCAGGCAGTAATTGCTAAACAGGCAGATCTTGCCGAAAAAGTTAAAGCCTGTAGTGAGGTAACTAGTAATCAAGCAAGACTTAACTGTTTTGATCAACTAACAGCTAAACAAAATACTAAAGCAGAATTACCTAAAACATCAGGTCTGAAAGCAACAGGTTTGAAAACAGAATTATCAGCAGCACAAGTTGACCAATTTTCTAAAGAACAGGTTGAAAAGACTGCTGAAGAAAAAGCTAATGAGATTAGAAGTATATCTCTAACAATAAGCAAGTTAGCAAAAACTCAGCGAAAACAGTGGAAAATTACTTTTGAAAATGGCCAGCAATGGCTGCAAAAAGACACTACTAAGTTGAAATTAAAGCAAGGCGAGCAAGTAACGCTAAGCAAAGGTGCACTTAGCTCAGTATTTTTAGAAAAAGAAAACTCCAATAAACGCATTAAAGTGAAAAGGCTTAAATAGAGCAAAATTATTTTGAATAACGAGACCTTAATAGATATCGGAGTTAACTTAACTAATAAGCGTTTTGATAAAGATCGTGAAGAAGTAATTCGTCGTTGCCAAGCCGCTAATCTTAGTGGCTTATTGATTACTGGTACCAGTGTTGATGAAAGCCAAAAAGCATTAGCACTATGCCAGCAATATCAACCAATCTTCCCTGAGTTTCTATATTCCACCGCAGGTGTTCACCCTCACGACGCAGATCATGTCGGCAGTGATTATCTAGATCAACTCAAGCAACTAGCTAAACATAGCCAAGTTAAAGCAATTGGAGAGTGCGGTTTGGATTTTAATCGTAACTTTTCTGCACCAGCTCAGCAGCAAAAAGTATTTAGTGAACAAGTCGCATTAGCAGCAGACTTGCAAATGCCACTATTTTTACACCAGCGAGATGCTTTTGTACCTTGGTTTGCTACGTTAGCGCCATATTTGAGTAAAGTCCCAGCTATGGTTGCCCATTGTTTTACCGGCACTAAAGATGAGTTAATTCAGTGCTTAGCAGCAGATATGTATATTGGTATCACGGGTTGGCTTTGTGATGAACGCCGAGGACAAGATTTAAGAGATATCGTAAGTCTAATTCCTTTAAACAGGCTACTAATTGAAACTGATGCTCCTTATTTAACTCCTAGAACGATAAGACCAAAACCTAAGAGTAGCCGCAATGAACCGAGTTACTTACCTTTTATCGTAAAAGAAATTGCGAGCATTACAGGTGTTGACCCAAAAGAGATAGCTTGGCAAACTAGCAGTAATGCTGAAAAAGTGTTTGATTTTACAACAACAAAAGAATCATGCTAAATGAAGTCATTCCTCATACCAAAAACCACGGGTTTTGCATCTTTGCTGATGATATACACCCCTGAGAGTATGGCTATGACGGAGAAGAACGCGGAGCACTTATGTCTGGGCGCGGGATTTCTTTTAGGCTGCTTAATTACGGCAATAATTTTCCTCTATCTGAATCGCCATCATCGCAATAAATATCAAAAAATGCAGTTGCAGTTAAAACAGTCTCAAAGCCAAGCTAGTCTTGCTGAGCAAGCATTGCATACCTTGGCTAAAGAGCAACAAGATAGTCAAGACTTATTAGAAGAAAGGGTGGGGGAGCGTACTCTTGAACTCAATATTGCTTTGCAAGAATTAGAAAGTGCTAACCAAGAGCTTGAACGTAAAAATGTCCTAGATGAGTTAACAGGTTTACATAACAGACGCTTCTATGATCAAAAAATACTAGCCGAATATCGCCGTAGCCGCCGTAATTTAACCGCATTAAGTTTTGTGTTGATTGACATTGATCACTTCAAATCAGTAAATGACAATTATGGTCATTTAGCCGGTGACCAATGCCTTATTTGGTTGGCTAAGCATATTAAACAAAGTTTAAAGCGCAGTGCTGATAAAGCATTTAGGTATGGTGGTGAAGAGTTTTGTTTAATTCTTCCTAATACTGATGCTGAAGGTGCTTTGCTTCTTGCAGAGCAATTACGTTTAGCTGTAAGCGAACATGCTTTTACTTCCCAAGAAATAGAGATAGCACTAACGATTAGTTGTGGTATTTGTACTTACCAGCAACAAGTAGATATTGGTCCAGAGCAAATCTTTGCTGGTGCAGACAAAGCTTTGTACCAAGCTAAACATGATGGTCGTAACCAAACAAAACAACATCTCTTTATTGAGTAATACCTTTATAGGTAAAATTTTCATCGAATAATTTTAGGAATTCTTATGAATCACAGTAGTAATACTCCTTTTGGGCAATTTCCCGCTCGTCGTATGCGCCGTATGCGCGTTGATGATCATACTCGCCGTTTAATGTCTGAATCACAGTTAACGGTAAATGATCTTATTTATCCTGTTTTTGTACTTGAAGGTGAGAACCAACGTGAAGCGATTGCTTCAATGCCTGGTGTAGAGCGTAAAAGTATTGATCTTTTGCTGGAGGAAGCACAAGAGCTAGTCGACTTAGGTATTCCTGCTATTGCGATTTTCCCGGTAACACCAAGTGATAAAAAATCATTAATGGCTGAAGAAGCATACAACCCTGAAGGTCTAGCCCAGCGTACTGTACGTGCACTTAAAGCTAAATTCCCTCAATTAGCCGTGATTACTGATGTAGCTTTAGACCCTTTTACAACTCATGGACAAGACGGAATTTTAAGTGAAAGTGATGACAATAAAGCAGGCTCAACAGGCTATGTTTTAAATGATGTCACTAAAGCTATCTTAGTTAAGCAAGCATTGTCACATGCAGAAGCAGGTGCTGATATTGTTGCACCATCGGATATGATGGATGGACGTGTTGGCGCAATTAGAGAAAATCTTGAAGAAAATGGCTTTGTTAATACCAAAATATTAGCTTATTCGGCTAAATATGCATCCAATTATTATGGCCCTTTCCGTGATGCTGTTGGCTCAGCAGGGAATATTAAAGGCGGTAATAAACATACATACCAAATGGATCCAGCAAATAGCAATGAGGCTTTGCATGAAGTAGCTCAAGACATTGCTGAAGGTGCTGATATGGTCATGGTTAAGCCAGGTATGCCTTATTTAGATATTGTACGTAGGGTAAAAGATACCTTTGCCGTGCCAACATATGCTTATCAAGTGAGTGGCGAATATGCCATGCATATGGCAGCAATTCAGAATGGTTGGTTAGCTGAAAAGCCTTGTGTAATGGAAGGCTTGCTTGCTTTTAAACGCGCAGGTGCGGATGGCATCTTAACGTATTTTGCCAAGCAAGTTGCTAGGTGGATTAAAGAAGACGCTTAACGCTAGCTCTTTATCGATAAAAAGCGCGATTGATTCGCGCTTTTTTTATGCTTTAAATTAAGTGTGACTTTATAGCTTTTTAGCGACTAATACCTTTTTGCATGATGCTCTTGTCATTAGTTTCGCTAGATATTGCTCTAGTGCAGGGTAGTCGGGTAATAAATTATAATCAGCAGGTAAACAAGAGATGTAATGCAACATAGGAGCAAGCAATGCATCTGCAATGGTAAATTGCTCTGACGATAAGGCGCTGTCTTCATTTACTATTCTTTCAATTATTGCCAAAGTTGTTGCAACTTTTGGCTGAACTTTAGCAACAACATCGAAACGAACTGAATTGTTTTCTCCTTTGGGAAAAGCAAACTCCATTAAATATTCTCTTAACAAAACCTTATCAATGTCGATTGATATATGTGCGCATAAAGCATCATGGTGAGCATGTGCTTGTGCATTTTCTGGTTGCAAAATATTATCAATATCTAGATAACGACAAATACTGGCAGTTTCTGGCAGAGTGAAAGTTTGCTGTTGTGCTTTGTTTTCAATTAATACCGGAATCTTACCAAATGGGTGTAAACGTAGATGCTGCTCACCTTTAAAAGGGAGCTCTTGCCCATCAACCTCAAAGCCAACAGTGTAGGGAATTGCTCTCTCTTCACAAACAATCATTACACTCCGCACGAAGTTTGAAAAAGTCGGGCCATATATGTGTATGCTATTTTCTGTCATTTAATTCTCCTTAATAACAATCTTGTTGCCAATGTAAATGTAATGACAATATGTTCAAGAACATATTGTGAAAATATGAAATACTAACTCAAACATTTCAAAGAGAAGTAATTTATGGCTTGGCAAGCATCACACAAACAAACATCGAAAGATAAAATATTGCAAAGTGCAGCGATGCTTTTTACCCATCATGGCTTTGAACAGATATCAATTGACCAAGTCATGAAAAAAGCCGAGCTTACTCGAGGCGCTTTTTATAGTCACTTCGATTCAAAGAGTGATTTATATGCCCAAGCAATCAGTAAAGCGGCAACTGTAGCATATGAGCGTAAGCCAGTAGATTGTCCACAGAATATGAATGATTTTGCACAATACTATTTAAGCACTGAACATAGGGATAACAATTATAAACAAGCATGCCCGTTAGCCTTTTTAGTCTCTGATATTAGTCAACAAGATGAGCAAGTAAAAGCAACTTATACTAAGACTCTGCAAAACTTTATCGCGCAAGCTGAATCGATTAGTCAAAGTCGAGAAAAAGCCTTGCAGAGTGCGGTATTAATGATAGGTGGTCTAGCATTATCAAGAGCATTAAATAACGAGAGTTTTAGCAATGAATTGTTATTGGCTTGCCAAGTAGGAGTAACAGCTATAGCGAATGAAGATCAAACGGAGACTGTTGATGTCAGCTGAATTAAGTATATTGTTATTAAATACGGTCATCATATTGATTGCCTACTTATCCCTATATCCCAAAGTAGCAGGTAAGAATATTAATAAAATTGCCGCGCTTGATTGTATTGCTTCAGGGGTGGCATTGATGATTGTTGCTAATAAATATTGGAAATCAGGAGTAGAATTTGAGTTCCTATTTATGCAATTAAATTGGTTCTGGTATACGCTGCTTAGTTATAGTGTGATTGAAATACCTATTGCACTTTGGTATTTCAGAGAGGGGTTTGCAAATAAGGAGTAGGGCTAGACGATTTTAGCTTGTGGCGCTAATTCAAAGAGTAAGCCTTCACGTAATGCCCCACTAGAAAGTTGTAGTGATTTGATTTGTAGGCAATTAAAAAGAGCAATTAAGATGCTTAAACCACTAGCCAATACTGCTTTGCGGTCTTCTCTTAAGCCTTCGATATCAATATTATCAATAGTTTGGCATTTTATTAACGTGTGCTGAATCTCAATAAGAAAGTCTAGTGTGATAACAGGGGCTTTTTGACGTTGATTGAGTATTTCAATCATCGCTTGCATGGTGCCGGAGCTACCCATAGCAGATTGCCAACCAAGCTGAATAAACTCGTCTTTAACTTGGTTAATCACTTTTTCTGCAGAGCTAATACAGTGGTCAAAACTATCTTGTTTTAATAAACCATCGGCAAAATAGTTACTCAGGAAACTAACGCAGCCAATATCTAAGCTGACTAATTTTTTCGCTTCACAGCCTTCACCAACAATTATTTCAGTACTGGCTCCACCAATATCAATCACTAATTTTTTCGCTTGCGTGGGCTTAGTATTATCTGTTGAGGTATGAGCAACACCAGCAAATATCGTGCTTGCTTCTTGTTCGCCACTGAGTAGTTTGATGTTTTTAGGTAAAATATCATTAGCAGCTTTAAAAAAAATGTCGTTATTTCGAGCTATACGTAAGGCCGCAGTAGCAACAATGATAATATTTTTTACCGGGATAGTGGCAAGGTGAAGAGAGAATATTTTGAGGCAATTGAGGCCTCGAAAAATGGCTTCATCAGAGAGATAGTTATCTTTATCAAGTCCAGCAGCTAAACGAACTTTTTGTTTTACTTTATTTACTGTAGATAAGGAGGGTGTGGGCTTGTCGGTATTTAGTCGGGTAATAAGTAGGTGAAAGCTATTAGAGCCAAGATCTACCACAGCATAATGGCTATCATCATACTGGGGTATTGCTTGATTTTGGCTCTGTAGTTTAGTCAATCTAATGCATACCTAATTTAGGAGGCTGTATTAGCTACGGTTACCATGGCTGTTATTACCACCACGGTTTCCTGATCTATGATTAGGTCGGCCACCTTGTCTGTTACCACCAGAACGTCCAGCATTTGATCTCGGACGACGTTGACGAGGTTTAGGTCTTGGCAGATCAGTTAATAATGCATCATGATCATACTTTGTTACTGGTAACTCATGCTCAATATAAGTTTCAATGGCAGGCAAGTTAAAAACATATTGCTCACAAGCTAAACTAATTGAATGACCTGATGCACCAGCTCGACCAGTACGGCCAATACGGTGAACATAATCTTCACAATCGTCAGGTAAGTCATAGTTAAATACATGAGTCACACTTGGGATATGTAGACCACGAGCCGCAACATCCGTTGCAACTAAAATGTCTACCGTACCTGCACTAAATTGCTCGAGTATTTTAAGGCGTTTCTTTTGTGGTACATCACCAGTTAATAAACCAACACGAATTTTATCGGCAATAAGGTGGTCGTAAACTTTTTCACAAACATGTTTGGTATTAGCGAAGATAATAGCTTTTTCTGGCCAGTCTTCTTCAATCAATGTTTGCAACAAAGTCATTTTATCTTCATTAGATGGATAAAAAAGTTCTTCACTGATGCGAGTATTTGTTTTTTGTTCTGGAGCAACTTCAACACTAGTTGGTTCATTCATGTGGTCAAAAGCAAGCTCTTTTACGCGGAATGATAATGTTGCTGAAAATAGCATGCTTAGGCGTTCAGTCGCAGCTGGCATTTTATTAAACATATAACGAATATCTTTAATAAAACCTAAATCGAACATTCTGTCGGCTTCATCAAGTACAATTGCTTCGATGTTGTTTAAGTTATAAACACCTTGCTTCATGTAATCAATTAAGCGACCACAGGTACCGATAAGAATATCGACACCAGCTTCTAGTTCTAAACGTTGACTTTCATAACCTTCGCCCCCATATACAACACCAAGACGTAATCCAGTGCTTTTTGCCATTTCAATAGCATCTTTGTGAATTTGTATAGCAAGTTCACGTGTAGGTGCCATGATCAGAGCGCGTGGCTGATTATGTTTAGGTGCTTCTTTTTGAAGCAAGTGATGAAAAGTGGCGGCTAAAAAGGCAATAGTTTTACCTTCACCTGTTTGTGCTTGGCCAGCTATATCAGTGCCTTGCAAAAGAACGGGTAAAGATTTCGCCTGAATAGACGTACAATATTCGAAGCCCATGGCTTCTAATCCGGTCACTACTTGCGGAGCAAGATTTAGGTCAGCGAATTTAGTTTCTGTTAAGTGTGTATTTTTCATGGCGCTACCTTAACATTTTTGTTAGCAAAATAGTTGCTTAATAATTAATTAAATAGATTTTATACCAATGTCTTATTAAAACAGTATTGGAAAAGCAGTGAATCAGGGTATAATTAACTCAAAGGCGTATTTCGCCATAACCAACGGAGAATATAATGAGCGATAAGATTGTTCAGCTAACTGATGATAGTTTTGAAGCAGATGTATTAAATGCATCAGGTTTAGTATTAGTTGATTTTTGGGCTGAATGGTGTGGTCCATGTAAAATGATTGCCCCAGTACTTGATGATATTGCCACAGAATATGACGGCAAAGTGACTGTTGGTAAATTAAACATTGACCAAAACTCAGCGACACCACCTAAATATGGTGTACGTGGTATTCCAACATTATTGCTTTTTAAAGATGGTGAAATTGCCGATACGAAAGTAGGCGCATTATCAAAAACTCAATTGAAAGAGTTTTTAGATAAAAACTTATAAGTTGAAAGTTAAGAAGCCTGATTA
>Ga0209395_1006927_pt1 | contig 12054 bp, 12 predicted proteins | sample GOMGulsemesocosm_3_FD_184635 | JGI IMG/M metagenome (GOLD analysis project Ga0209395, IMG submission 184635) | Methane-oxidizing microbial communities from mesocosms in the Gulf of Mexico - GOM9D Gulf of Mexico (SPAdes) (version 2) | ecosystem: Environmental > Aquatic > Marine > Cold seeps... | reverse complement strand
CCTTAGATCTCTTTAATTCGTGACAAGGAAAAGCGTTAAGGTTGATTTGAAGTAGCGGGACACAAGGCGATCGCCTCTGTCGTTAGTAAATTATTTTGTATTAGCCTATATAGCCCGGGGTCATAATCTAAGAGCTTAATCCGAGTATTCATTGCTAACGTTTCTGGCTCATCATCCATTACGTCAAAATAGCTCTGCACGCCATATGCCCAATACTCGATATGATCGACCATCGAATAAGTGTTGGCCCATAAGCCGGAACTTTTGGCACTTTGGTAAAGCTGTTTCAGCTCGTTGTCAAAATCATTGTTTATTTTATTTAGCCCCATTTCATGGAAGGTGTGCGCTAATTCATGAATAAAGATGCTTGCGCCTTTATATATATCATCCGGAAAACACAACATGTTTTCTTCGGCTGAAATTGATACGGGGGTGTCATCCGTTGCACCTAATCCTCTATTTATCTGACTCCCTTCGTATTCAGGAATGTCTGCTGGTATTTCGTCAACACTCATAATGGCGAGTACAACGCCTGCTTTGGCAATGGTTTTCAAAACATCATGCCTAAGGTCGAGCATAATTGACGCTTGTACCCAAGCCGTTTCAAGGGCTTTATCTTGCACCTTGTCTGAACTTACGATTGGGATGCCATACAAAGAGCAATATTTTTTATAAAACTTAGGTAGTTTGAGCTCAGGAGGAGGGCTGGTAACAACACATTGCGCACCCTGTGAATTATATTCAAATGAGCGTGACCATTTGAATGCGCTATTTGATTCGTCGGTTATCTCAGTCGTTGAACTTGAATCAGAAGAATCATTGCAAGCAGAAATAGCAATTAACATAAATAGTAATAACAATCGTGACATACATACACCTTGATTTATCGAATGACGGACCCGCAATATATCGAGAAAATGTATGACTCAATCATTTGCAAGCAACCGTCTGTTTAAAGGCGCAGATTAGCGCGTTACAGCGATAAAATAGTCGCAGCCGATAAGACAGGACAAATTAAAGTAACTATTTAACAGGCACATAACCTAAAGCTATGGTTATAGCTAGCTATTGGTACTTTAGGTAAATTATGGAAATGTCAGGTGCAGTCTAGGAATTAGACGCATGATTTTATGCTAACCATGAACGATGGTAGTTGTTTGGTTAACTATCTTGGATGTTGTTGGATGTTGTTGGATGTTGTTGGATGTTCAGAGATTAACAAAGCCCTTAACTTTGCTATTCTCTGAAGGGGCATTTATGCCCTCGAATATGTTTAGGCTGTTCGCTGTTTTTTAAACTGACTAGGCGTTAACTGCGTATCTTTTTTGAAAGCATTATAGAAAGCCGAACGAGAATTAAATCCTACCTCAAGGGAAATTTCCAAAACGTTCTGTTTATTATCAGCATGCAACAAAGACTTTGCATGTTCGACGCGTAGACAATTAATGTAATCAAAAAACGTTTTATTGGCATTTTGGTTAATGGCTTGTGACAGGTGATGTTTAGAAAAGCCACTTTGCAGTGCAAGTTGTGACAGTGACAATTCAGAATCAAGATATAAACGTTGTTGGGTTACTAATCGGTTCAATTCTTGAAATACCTCAATGGAAAGCTCCTGTGTTAAGGACGATTTTTGGTATTTATCCACTTTTAAAACTTGTTGTTTCTTCGCATCAATAACACTGCCTAAACTTTCTGAATCAGTGAACGGCTGAGCTATGTCTTGAGAGCTAGTTCGAACATTATTATTAAAAATAGCCGGTTGTTTCAATCCGTAAATACTGATCAAATAAAAACAGGCAACAATGCCATATTCATTCATTCGCATTAAAATGTTCGCTGTCGATTCAAGTCCACCACAAGAAACCCCTATGATGCTCCCAGAACAAGTATCCAAAGAATATTGTATGATTACGCACAAAAGCCAACATATGAATAAAAAGCCTAGGGTGTTAGATAATCTAAGTAACCAAGTGAGACTTATTTTTTCAACATTAGAAAAATTATCGGCAATTTCCTTCCTGTGCCTAATAAGTCGAAGATACACGGCAAGGAAATATATAGTGATTAGTGCAAATTCTGATAAAACAAATACAGTTTCAAAGAGGGTCACATACCATAGCCCAAATTGGGAGGTCGGCGTGTGAAGAGCCCATTCAAGTTTGAACTCTGCACTTTGCACGTAAAAAGGAATGGATAAAACGACAACTAAAATAAACGGAATAAAATGTAAGAAATTGACTTTATAAAATGAGGATGAAGTCAATTTTTGAACGTATGTATATAGCAATGGCCCGTATAAAAAGGCAATAGGCGCATCCAACCAGATCAAGTGGCCAGATATGCCTGAAATAGCTGGAATGTCGGCGACATCTAAAAATATGAGAAAAATGCTTAGGGTAAAACTCAAAATAAGCAACGCTAGCAATAAATTAGCGTTGTTGTCTTTGTTGTTTTTAGCCAGCAGTGCAAATGATAAATAACCCCCGTGGGCGCTACCTAACAATAGTGCAATAAACTCAATCATATAAAATTAGATAATGTAAATAAGACGTCGCATCATATGAAGAAAGTTGTAACTAAGCAAGTTCCTATTCAGCAAAGTGGTGACTGTTAAGTCACCCTTAAAACAGGCAAGGTGTTGAGTTTGTCGCGCCGCTATAGAGATGAATTTAAAACCAACTTTAGCTAACCATTGCCATTAACATTCAATGCTAGCTTTTAATGCGTTCTTTAACTTTATTCAAAGCGTTTACGCCACTAAATTGACCAACAAAGCGTTTATTGGCATCGAGTAAATAATATGTCGGATAACCTACTGTATTTAATGCTTTAGGTAATGCCGCTTCCATATATTCACCAATAAATGGAATGATTGGGTATTGGATTTTGTTATCAACAATATGAGTACTTAGCGTAGATAATGCTTTAGTACCCGACAAGCCTAATACATAAACATCATCACGGGCGTGAAGTTGATTTAACTTTGGAACAGATCGAATACAAGGAGCACAGGTTTGACTATATAAATCTATGATGGTCCAGTTAGATTTTATTTGTGATACGTCATAGTTAATGCCATCTTCACCAACACTTGCAAACGACCATGCTTTAGATAACGCCATTTTGTTAAGGTTTAATGCGCTCTGTTGTTTCTTAATTTTTTGGGTGCGAATCGCTAACTCTCTATTGGCTTCTCTTAGTTTTTTTCTATTGGCTAGAGTGTTTTTCTTATACCTGTGAACTGTTATTTTTCCTAGGGAAACGTCAGCCGCTTTTAACGTCACAATGCTTACGCCTTTGCCAGCCACAAATCCTATGGATCTATTAGTCTGAGTTAACAGATGCGTTGTGTTCTCAGCATCAATGATAACAATTCGAAAATCCGCCGTTGTGGGAAGGTCATTGGACTCAAAAGAATAAGGCGTTGAAAGCGAGCCATGAATTTCATTTCCCTGCCTAAATAAAATAAGAGGTGGGTAATCCATGGTCGAAATTTGTGCTGGTAATGATTGAGGAGATTTACCCCATAATAACCATTCGTCTTCAGCTGCCTTAGCAGATGATACTAATGCTGTATTAAAGATAAGTATTAATGTAATCAACAGTTTTTTTGTACGCATAACCTTCCCTAGTGTGGATGTATTTCTAATGTACTGAGCTAACTTATTTTATATATTAGGTTAATTTTTCTATTCCTTTATCGAATGTTCCTTTATATAACGCTTCTTCAATGTCGTTATAAATAAAATAAACATCTGAAAATGATGTTGGCTCCCCATTCGCTTTTGAAGCTCTCTTTTTTAACAGTTTAACGGCATGCTTAAGATGAATAAATTCGTCTATATAATAATCGTTATAATCATATTGGTCATAACCCAGCACCCTATATTTACCACCGGTCGCCTTGCGAGTAAAAATATCGATGCTGTTAATATAAGCAGTGCGTTTAGCAAACTCTCTATGTTTGATTAGTAATCGAATATATAGATACCAAGGGAATATCAAAAAACACAACTCAGCTAAAATAAAAGGGACTAAGACTTTCAGTTGCATTGAGCTTTGAGCAGCATGTGTTAGCAACATTTTATATACTTCAAAATCACTATATAAATTTGTATTGAAGTTGTTGAGGTATTTATATATAGGAATAATAATTAAAGGCTTAATAGCTTGCGCTAAACAAAAAATTGCCAAAGAAAAGTATAGCCAATTATTGTGAATCGTTAGCTTATCTTCTTCGTTACTTTTCATTTATTTTCCTTATAGTTAACGCAAACTTTGAACAAATAACGAGCTTCATATATTATCATTGGCCATAAGATAACCGATTTTGCTTAATAAAAGGAATCGAGTGTGAAAGTTATTTTCTCACATGGTAAGGAAGGCGGCCCTTGGGGCAGTAAAATAACCAAGCTTGCAAATGTAGCCAAAGGGCTAGGATTGGATATTGATAGCATAGATTATGCAGGAATAAATAACCCCGACGAGCGCGCTATAAAGCTCAATGATTATTTAAACACTGAAACCATGCCTTATATTTTAGTTGGCTCAAGCATGGGGGGCTATGTTTCCCTTGTTGCTGCCCAAACTAACCAACCATTAGGCCTATTTTTGCTGGCCCCAGCCTTATTTATGCCCGGTTATAATCAGCAAAACTATTCTACAGATTTTAAACACCTTGAAATCGTTCATGGCTGGTCTGATGATATTATTCCAGTAGAGAACTCAATCAAGTACGCCCAACAAGCTCAATGCTCATTACATTTAATTGATGGCGACCATCGGCTTAATTCTTCGATTGAGCAGGTGATTGAATTATTTAAATCATTTTTAAAAAATATTTAGACTAACTTTTTAAACTTACTCAACAGCTCAGTATAATAATTAACAGTATTATCATACTGACTAATACTAAAAGATAACGGACTATGACCTTTAAAAACAGTAGTAAAACAATCGTGTTTTTTTTAATTAACACACTATTAATTGGTTTTCATAATAGTACTCTTGCAGCAGAACGAACAGCCTTTTCATTAGACGGTACATATGTAATATCAGGTAATAAAAAAAGTGTGACACTGCAAGACTTAAAAAATAATCGTCGATTATGGACCCATACAAGTTCGGATTATTACTATGGTAATGCAATGTCTGGTGATGGGGGAAGATTTGCGATCTCTACGGGTGGAAAATTATTAATTTTCGATACAGAGTCTCAAAAATTAATTCAAGAAATAGGAGGAATAAAACATGCCTGGACTTACGGTGCTGATAGCATAAGTTTGTCATACGATGGTAAGTATATTGCCGCAGCCCATGATATTGCATCAGTATGGGATGTAAAATCAGGTAAAAAGCTTGTGAGTATTGAAGGTGATAGGAGCCGTCACTGGGGATCAAGTATAAGTGACGTAAAACTATCTAGAGATGGTAAAATATTAATTGCTAGGCAAGGTACAGGTAAAGATGTTACACATGTTTGGGATGTTTTAAAAAACAAGCTGCTATATAAAATTAATGCCCTTCCAATTAGTATTCAATTATCTGAATCGGGAAAATATATATTTGGAGTTACTAACAGTCGAAAAGTAATGACTTGGGAGCTAAAGACGGGGAAATTAATCAGTGAGGTAGAGTTAAAAGATTATATTCATAATATTAGCAGTGTCGTTTTTGATGACAGATTTTTAGTTGGGGCAGTTAGAAGTGGTAAATCAACTGAGATTATGCTCATTTCAGTGAGCAATAATAAAATCGTAAAGTCATTAGGAAGTTTTGTTGGAAGTAATACTGCCTTACATATGACAAATCAAACTACATTATTTATAGAGCAATCAACAAAAAAAGGCACGCACCTAAAGGAAATACAAATACCAGAACTCTCAGAACTTTATTTAAATGATATGCACCTATCCTACAACAACGTATTTTCATTAACCAATCATGAAGAGATTTATAAGTTTATAGATAGGTATGAGAGTCCATTAAATGAATTTTTCCCTAAACGCGATGAATTAGTAAGCCTCGTTTACACGTTATGGAAAAAGACTTTGTCTAATGAGATAAATGCTCTTAAAAAAGTAAATAATTGGACAGAACTTCTCAGGATAACTGAACTTTCAACCACGCCTCATGAACATCTGCATTTAGCATTAGCAGCTGCAATGAAATCTATTGATAACCAACCCAGCATTGAGGCTTTAGAAGCTTTTTTAATGAGCTCTAGACTATCTCTGGCACACAAAAAAAATGCATTAATTAAGCTCTATGCTCAAGTCATAAAACTGAATAATGAAGCAAGTTATTTATCACTAATAAAAAATCATCCTGATACTGAACAAGCGATACAAGGACTTGGAAAGCTTTACCAATTAGTAAAGAAATATAAAACTATTTCAAAATTTGAATGGTTTCTAAATAAGTTCCCTAACTCAGTACAATCTAAAAGTGCAATATCCGAGATTTTGAACATTGTCTCAAATGAAAATAATGTTGCTGGATATGCATGGTTTATCAAAAGGTATTCAGGCACTCAGCAAGCAAAAGATGCTCTTTTAGGAATGCATGAAGTAGCCTATTCCATCGCAAAAGATATCAATACAATTGAATCATATAATGACTTTATTATTGCCTATCCAACCGCTAAACAAATCCAAGAAGCACAAGATAAAGCTTATGAATTAGAAAAAAGTGAATATGTTGGAATACTTAGTTTCTTTAATGAAGAAAAGAATGCACGCCGTTTGCTCATTCAATCCAAAATACTAGAACAGTCATCACACGATCAGCCTAGAGACCATCGTACAGGTTATATGATTGTGGTGAATAGAATGAATGATTTATTGAAGCACGAATTTAACAGTACTGAAGCAGCCCTGCGTCACCTTGAGAGCAATGAATTTAAAAGCTTTGTTAAAACCTTTAAAAGCTCGATGCGTGATTTAAAACGCCAAGTTGCTCGCATTGCAGCAAATACGGAAGACTTGTCATCTATCATGAAAAACCAAAGTAAGATGATGGATAATCATTTCGAAAACGCTGCTCAAGATAGAGAAATGGCGTCAGAGCTAACCGAGCAACACAGGTTCTGGGAACGATATATTGGCGAAGTCGGGTACTAACAATATACCTAAAACAATAAAAACTACTCACTTCAAAAAGTGAGTAGTTTTAACTTTAATGAGTGCTTTATCCCACATATTATTTTCTTTTTATGCTCGGCCACATCGAACTAAATACCCCATCCCTTTTTATTAAACCATGATAAATGGCGGCGCCAATGTGTAATACCAGCAATATCATGAGCGTATTTATGCCCAATTGATGAAGGTTGCGCAACATGTCAAAACTAACCTGATTATATTCTCCCAGCGTGGCCAAGTTAACCTGACCGAATAAAAGCACAGGTAATTCATGAGCGCGAGCGGTTAAATACCCCGTTACTGGCACATAAAAAAGTAATAAATAGAGCGCTAAGTGCCCCACTTTAGCCATATTTTTATTCATGGCAGTCAAATTATGTGTTGGCCTAACTGACTTAACAATAAAACGTTTACTCACACGGATAATAAATAAAATGAAGATAACACTGCCAATTGATGAGTGGCCCACCAACATTTCGAGTTTGGCGGCGTCGGTGTTCGCTTGAGCAAACCCAAACGTTGCCATCAACATCAATAAAACTAACACCGCCATGATCCAATGTAACCACTTATACCCTTTGTCGTATTGAGCGTTTTGTTGATTATGTTCTATTTCGCTATTCATATTATTGTGTCCAAGTTTTAGTTGCCTAACTATAACTATTGTTAAATAATTAATAATCACTCAATTATTTAAAAGATTGTTTTCTGTGACGAACAATGATTTAAACCAAATTCGTATTTTTGTCTCTGTTGCGCAAATGCAAAGCTTTACCAAAGCTGCTGAAATACTAAAAATAGAAAAGTCGACGGCAAGTTCTAAAGTATCTCAATTGGAAAAGAGCTTAAACATACGCTTATTAGAACGCACGACTCGAAAAGTCAGCTTGACCGAAGCTGGGCAGCAATATTTGTCTTTTTGCTTAGCGGCACTTGAGCAGCTGGACAAAGGCGCACAATTTATTAATCAGTTGAGTGATACGCCACAGGGACTATTACGTGTGTGCATTCCGCCCAATTTGGCCGATGTTTTATTAAGAAGTCTTATCCCTAAGTTCTTAAAACAATACCCAAAGGTGCAACTTGAAATAATTCAGACGAATAAACACCATGACTTGTTGGATGAAAAGTTTGATTTAGCGATACAGTTTAGTACGCAAGAAATTAAGGACAGCAGTTTCATTTACCGTAAAATTCACCATTCGGACTGGATTATTGTCGCTAGTAAAAAATATTTAGCCACGCAGCCCGACATTACCCACCTTGAGCAGCTTAGTGAGTTAGATAATATAGCCTGTTTAAATGAAGGCGAAAATTCTTACTTTGTTCAAACCCCTAATATTGTATTCAAAGATAAAAAAGTTAATCTCAAACCGCGTTTTCTGATCAACAACATGGGCAATGTTATTCAAGCGGTCAAACAGCATATGGGTTTTGCTGTCGCCCCTAAGGGCATGGTATCGGCCGATATAGAGTCTGGGCAGCTTACTCAGCTATTTGCTGAAGTCTCACTGCCCAGCTCTGCTTTGTATTTAGTGTACCCGAGCCGAAGTGGGCAACCTGCAAAAACTAAAGCCTTTGTCGAGGTGATGATGCAGTGGAGCCATTTATAATCAACCGAGCATATTGCTTAGCCTATCGACTACGACTACCGAACTAGGTTAAGTAACTCTTCAGTGCTGCCAACATGACAATAGCCAAAACTTAAGGCGGCCATAAATGCATGATGCACATGATGAGCCGGCACAACAACGCCATTAAACTCAAGATCTAAAGTCGCACATGCATCGTGAGCAACATTACATTCATATCCCAAGTCGACGGCGGCACGAGTAACAGCGTCAATACACATGTGAGACATTGCGCCCACAATAATTAACTTAGTCACATTGAGCTTTTCTAAAACGCTCTGTAATTGAGTATCGCGAAAACTGTTTATTTGATGCTTTACTATAACGGTTTCATTGACTGTTGGCGCAACACTCTCATTGATTTGTGCTCCAGGTGAGTGAGGCAAAAAGAACGGTGCTTCATCGGTTGGAAATTCATGTCTGACATGAACGACTGGCAATCCTTGCTGACGAAATTCTGTCAGTAAACTCGCGGCATTACTTGCCGCTTGTTCAGTGCCAGATAAGGCCCATTTAGCCCCTGAATACGTTGAATAATAATCGTTTTGAAAATCAATTAATAATAATGCTGTGTTAGACATAATAATCTCTCTGTGTTGTTTCAATAGGTTGATAGAGCTATTATGCGAAACAATCACTAAACACACTCATGGCGTAACTGCCATAAAGCAGTCTAAAAATGACAAAAACCATCAGCGTCATCATTATCGATTACCCCAACGCATTGCAAAGTGCAGTTCAAGGATTTAAAGAGCTATTTTTAATCGCTAATATGATAATTGCAGAGAATCAACTTGAGATAATATTTGATGTTTGTATCGTGCAACCTAATCACGAGATAAAAAATATAACCACCAGCGATCTTGTTATTATTCCGCCCAATTTAGATGGTCTCTATTACAACAACCCAGACCAACATCTATTAGACTTTTTACGGAACGCACACCAAATGGGCTCCATATTATGCTCAGCTTGTGCAGGTACATTCATACTCGCTCAAACTGGGTTATTAAATGAGAGAGCCGCGACAACACATTGGGGATTAGCACAAGAATTTGTAGAGAAATACCCAAATGTAGATCTAAAAATAGAAAGTTTATTAATCAACGATGGAGATATTATTAGCGCTGGTGGATTGATGTCATGGATAGATTTAGGGTTAGAAATAGTGGCCCAATTTTCCAAACCTCACATTATGCGATTGCTCGGAAAACACTTAATTGTGGATACCGGAAAACGCGAACAGCGTTTTTACGAAAGTTTCTCACCTAAACTAAACCATGGCAATCAACAGATATTGTCAGTTCAGCACCATATTCAAACACATTTTGATAAGTCACTAACGATTGCAGCATTAGCTCAATTGGCTTATATGAGTGAGCGTACTTTTCTACGTCAATTTACTAAGAGCACTCACTTCAAGCCAGTACAATATATTCAAAGAATAAGAGTTCATAAAGCCTGTGAATTATTAGAGTCTACAACTCAAAGCTTTGAGCAAATATCTCTTCACGTTGGTTATGATGATGCAAATAGTTTTAGGAAAGTATTTATAAAAACGATGGGATTAAGTCCAAGCGCTTTTAAAGCTAGATTTGTTTAGTGATTCATCATTAACCTCAGCACAAATCTGACTACTGTAGGATATAGATACTAATTAAGGCTGTGTAATAGGTGAATTAATGGCTTCACTAATGATGCGTTTAAATGCACCTTCCTCCTTCATTTGTATAATTTTTTTGTTTACTTGCTTGATATGTTTTATATATTTCGACTTTCTAGAAAACCCCATGTGGATAGGCGTTAATGAAATTTCTTGAGGTAAAAAGTCAAACTCTCTCGCTAACCCTAATCGTCTAGCCTCACTAATAAATGCATAGTTATTGGATATTGCATAATCGGCACGTTTAATAGAAAGCATGGTAATCATTTGACGCTCGGAGGTAATTGCATACAAAGACAGTTGTGATTTAAATTGTTCAAACTTTTTGCCAAACTGTTGCCCTTGGATAAATAGTCCTTTTTTCCCAATCAGGTCATCTAAGGTTGAAAAATCAAATACTTGGCCTTTAAGAACAAAAACTGATACTGGGATATCGGCGTAGGCAACTGAATATCTAATATATTCATTACGCTCTACCGTTTTATTAAGTACTAACATTACGTCTAGTTGACCATGCCGTAATTGATGCATCGCTCTGCCCCATGGCAAAACTTGAGTGTTTACAGCAAGGTCCAAATCTCCAAATATTTCACTGGCAATATCTATAATGGGTCCTCGTAAATTAGTTCCTTGGCTTTGAGCCCAGATTGAGTTGGGCGCTGAAATAGAAATAGACGCCTTTGAAGGCAATAAGCAACCAAACATTAAGTAGAAAAAAATTGAAGCCTTTTTTAACAAGAGCATTCTCCACAGCAACGAACGTTTACGATTTATTATATATACAATGTAATAAATAACTCTTTTGTATGGGACTGTAAAATTATTTAATCCATTGTACTGATATTAGCTTCGTGACCTTTCTTGTAAAGGGATTTACGAACCATTTAACTACTTTTTTTCTAATTCATTTGATTTAGGGCTGTTTACTACAATTTTTTTGCAGCTTGCATTGCAATTTGGGAATTTGCATTTTAAAAAAACGTTTTATTTAACTCCGCCCATGTGATTTCATGGCTTTAAAGCCAGCTATATCGAGCTTTCCTCACTAAATACGTCCTGTGGTATATCAATTGCACTAAACAGCACTATCTAACTATAACTCCAATGAAGGCTATTCAATGATGGAAAAGTCCATGAAGTTTAATAAAAAAGTAATGAGCGTGATGACTACAACATTGATGTTGTGTTGCATGCCTTGTTACGGTGATTTTTCGGATAACCTAAGGGTTAGTATCGATGCAAGTGCCCGTTTAAATTCTAATAAAGCTGCCGGTAATTCGAGTCGAATTTACGCTCTCGGCTTAGATACTCATAAGGTATTTAGTAACGAAACAGGTGATATTGGTTATAGCGTTGGCCAGCTATATTTCACTAAGTTATCAAACCAAAATCCATTTCCATTTATGTTTGACTCAAGTGATGATCAACAATTTATTATTCGAGAAGCACATATCAATTACACGGCAGGACCAGCCTGGCTGCCAAATATTAGAGTAGGTCATTTTACCCTACCCTTTGGCCTTGAAGAGAGCATTGATACTAACGGACGTTTACTCGATTACAATCACGGTAAAAATTTAGGGACAAAATTAGATTGGGGCATTTGATTTAATAA
>Ga0209395_1006925_pt1 | contig 12059 bp, 5 predicted proteins | sample GOMGulsemesocosm_3_FD_184635 | JGI IMG/M metagenome (GOLD analysis project Ga0209395, IMG submission 184635) | Methane-oxidizing microbial communities from mesocosms in the Gulf of Mexico - GOM9D Gulf of Mexico (SPAdes) (version 2) | ecosystem: Environmental > Aquatic > Marine > Cold seeps... | reverse complement strand
CAATGTTACGCGCTTCACTAATCCAATCCATCGCTCGGTTTGAATCGACAAAGACATCACTGTTCTGAAATTCAATTTTGTTTTTAATGCTTTCATTCCACCACGTTTGATATTGAATGGTATAAAGACATTGCTGATACGGAAATGCAACCCCGATAGCGGACATGCCTTGTGGGTGCTTTTGATAATATTGCCCCGTAATAGCACCGAGCGTGACATAACTAAACAGCCCAAGGTGTTCATTCTCTGGTTTGAGTAAATTGGAGGTCAAACTTATTAATAGCTGTCGATAACCAGCCTCGCTTAACCCTTCTTTTTTCACCAATTTTGAGGTGATTTTATGCGGCGCAGGCGCGTCATAATCGGGTTTAAAGGCAGTGCCCTGTAATAAACTTGTGTTACCTAAGCCAGCTCCGGCATAGCGGCTTACTTGCGCAATCGCATTACGTGCCCATTGGCCCATTAAATTATGGTCATATTTTTCTTTGGTGTTGCGGCCACCAGCACCGCTAATCCGGATGTTACCCGCATGAGGCATTACCTTACCAAACCACAAATCGATAAATTCGCGTAACGCTTGTTCACTACCTTGCCAGTAGCCAAACATGACACTGTGATGATGCAAACTTAAGATGTCATCGGGTGGCACTGCCGCTAATGCATTAATTTTTAAGTTGGTGCCAACCAGATCGCACGATTGAGTCGACTTAATCACGGCTTCCCACGCTTTAAGTAGCTCAATCGTTGGGTATTGCTGCTCTGGCAATGGAATATTGTATTTAGAGTCTGTTTCTTGTGGTTGTGGTTGATTCCACTCTAACTCAAAGCGGTGTATTTCTGCCGGTAGCTTAAAAGTCTTGAGCCGTAATTGAGTCACTATGCCCCAACTCATTCCTCCGCCACCGCGCAAAGCCCACAACAGCTCACTGTTTTCTGTTTCGCTTACTTCAACCAATTCACCATTGCCTAAAACCACTGTGGCGCCGACCAAGTCTTCACAACACATCCCGTGTTTGCGAGTCCATGGTCCCCAACCGCCGCCCTGAATAAAACCAGCAAGTCCAACGGTGGCACAGGTACCATGAGCTATCATGCGGTCTTTTTGTGCCAAGATCGGGGTTAGTTCGTAAAATCGGTAACCCGTGCCAAGGGTAACAATGTTGGTTTTTTCACAATAAGCAATGTCCTTGATCCCCGAAACATCGATAAGTATCACGTTATTGCCGCTCGACTCCCCTTCATGATCGTGACCTCCTGCGCGTACTCTAATCGGCAGATTATACCGAGTGGCCAGCTGGTATGTCATCACAACCTCGTCACTGCTTTGGCACATCACTATCGCAAATGGCTGCGCCTGAAAACGGGTATTAAACACTAAACTTTCAGTTTGGAAATTGTTGAGACCAGCAACTGTGCTTAGGTCGTTGTTATCGTGAGTAAGTAAACGATCACGACAAAAACCACTGGCGAGCATCAACTGAAAAAACAACTTAAAGTTATTGACGGTATCAGAATATGTATAAAGTACTTCACGACGCTGTTGCAGCGGATCAGGTGTTTTTTCCTGCTCATTTAGGGCCGTTTTAGGCGCGAGAAAACTTGCTGTAATATCCACACGCTTGTTATCTTCTGACATTATGACTAACTCCAGGGTCCGATAAAATTCAGACGTAAAAACTTAAATTAATTCAACGTTGTTATCGGCTGTAACCTCAACAACTAACTGGCTCAAATCTAAGCCTTTCTGGTAACGTTGCTTGCCACCGACCCAGGTCTGCAGTACTTTGATATTTCTTATTGTGGTCGGATCTTTAATCTGTAACGGATCTTGGGCTAAGATAACAAAATCCGCTTGTTTGCCCGGCGCTAGGCTGCCGAGCCATTCATCGACATGGCATTGCCAAGCGGCATCAATAGTAATTGCTCTTAACGCCTGCTCACGGGTGATCTGTTCTGAACGGTTGAGCACCTTATTGGGGGCTGCTTTAGGCGCTCTTTCCATGATTCGAGTCACGGCTTGTTCCATCAAGCGTAATGGCCCTAACGGACTAACAGATAGGTCACTGTGAAAAGTAATTTTGACGTCGCGTTGCAACATGGAATTGCATAAATCGAGCTGCTGCGCTTTTTCTTTAAAGATCACCTCATTAAAAGCCCAGCCCCAATAGCCAACGTGGCCAATCAGGAAGCTTGGTGATAAACCTAGGCTTTGCACGCGATCTGCAGTATAAGACGTTAATAATGAACAATGCTCGATGCGATGCCGCTTATCTAAACCCGATTGCCCCTTGAGTGCGTTTTGATAAATGTCCAAAGTAAAATCAATGGCTTGATCGCCATTTGCATGGATCATCAACGGCCAACCTTTGGCAATAATTTGGTCGACCATGGTTTGATAATCAGGTTTGTCCAAATTATCCAAATCAGCGACGACTTGCGGGTTAGCAAAATTAAATACGCCATAATTGGCTACCGGCTCACAGCTATATTGCTCTGACTGAAAACCGGTTAACCCTTGATTTGAACCGTCTGAAATGAGCTTGACCGCCCCTTGAAACAGCTCGCCAATATTCTTTTCATTCAGTGGGCTAAAATTTGGCATTTCCTGAGCAGCTGTTACCGACTCACACAACTGTGCATAACCCACCCGAACATTGTGTTGATTAAATAGCCGATATAGGTCAAGCATTTGTTTCATAATCGGCAACATGCCTGCGTCGTACATCAACGTAATGCCACGCTCATTGGCGGTACTAAAAATTGCCTTAATGTGTTCGAACAGACCAGCTTCCATTTCCACTAATTGAAACTCTGGGATCGCGTTATAACCAGGCAGCATTTGCGCGAGCTCTTGCAGTGCGCCTTGTTTGGTAATTTCAGTGATATAGTCTTGTGTTTCTTGGTCGTTAAAGCCTTGTTTTTTAGCAATGAGCTCAAGCGCCTTGGTATTGACGTAGGCCGTGTGCATCGACGCTGCGGTCAAAAAAACGGGTTGTGCTAGTGCCAACTGATCAAGCATAGTCACATTAATGTCAACCAGCTGTTTTGATCCATTTAACGCAGTTTCAAATGGCATTAGCGATGGATCGACGCCCGTTGCCAAAATCCAGCCTGCAGACTGCTTATTGCTGATGTTTTGCAATGTCTCGATAAAACCGTGCAGGTTGTAATCTGTTTTTAAATTTTGACCGTCGAATGCGCCAAAGTTATGCCAGCCCATCGTTAAGGCGGTAGGCACGATATGAACATGGGGTTCAATAAAACCTGGCAGCAGAGTTTCATCTGGTTTTAGAATAAAGTGATTTTCCGGTTGCATGCCCAGCGCTTTCATTTTGGCGCTAACATCATATTTTGAGCCCACTGCAGCGACCTTGCCATTGGCAAAACCAATCGCTTCAACGTTCGCAGTGTTGCCAGCAATCATCGGCCTAATCGTGCCCCCAGAATACATAACGCAAGCCGTTAAGATAAGACTTTCTGGTTCGATGACCGGCGCTAGTTGTTCGGCTAGTTCAGCGATATTTTGTGGCGTAAATAATCGCTTAGCTAACGCATTCCAGCCGGGGTTGTGACAAGCACACTGTGCACAAGTACCGTGATTGCAATGATTGGTCATTTGTAGCCCCAAATTCAGTTAATATTTATCACTTGAGTAATGCCAAATGATTTGTTTGAGTAGAAAACTAAAACTATAGTATTTAACGAATTTTAGGTATTACACCAATATTACACGCGCACTCACATTTGAGGACTGACGGGCAATGTAGCCCCCTATGTTGATGATTTTTATATAAACTAAAGCAAGTAGGATATAACGTAATAGCAAAAAAATAATCTGAGTTTTCTGCTGTGGATGTCTTCATTTTGCTTACATTGTTATCACTTAAGAAATACTACGGCGAAGACACTGATCAATACATGAAAAAATTAGGGTTAAAACCGATTTAATAACGTACGAAACGTTTAAATACCAACTTGAGACACGCATAACTAAATGCTTGATTTAACAGCAACCTAACCATGTTGCTGCTGCTTTGAAGCAAACGTAGCAACAGCCATATAAACAAAGGGTCAACTTGGGAGGGCAACTTGGGACACGCATAACTAAAAGGGCAACTTGGGACACGCATAACTAAATGCTTGATTTAACAGCAAGCTAACCCTGTTACTGCTGCTTTGATGCAATCGTAGCAACGGTGGTACCAACTTGGGACACGCATAACTAAATGCTTGATTTAACAGCAACCTAACCATGTTGCTGCTGCTTTGAAGCAAACGTAGCAACAGCCATATAAACAAAGGGTCAACTTGGGAGGGCAACTTGGGACACGCATAACTAAATGCTTGATTTAACAGCAAGCTAACCCTGTTACTGCTGCTTTGATGCAATCGTAGCAACGGAGGTATAAACATGAGCATTTGCCGATTTTTTAGCTGTGTGCTTGGCGTCGTTGCCAAAATGTTGAATTAAACTGCGTCACTTTCTGATATTCACTGTGACGTGTTGTTAGGTAGCTCTTGTAGTTTTTATGCATTAAACTTTGATAAACCTCAAGAAACTCAGGCTGATCATTAAAGGTTTTAACAATGGCTTTGCCGGCATAAAAAGCGCTGCCCATCGCTGATGTAATGCCATAAGAAGACAAGGGATCGTAGCTGCAAGCGGCATCGCCCACGGCAACCCAGTTATGGGCAACGCACTGTGTCAATTGCGACGAATAAGCAGGTACTACTTTAAAGTCATGTTGATTCGCCACACTACAGCCGGTTAAATACGGTTTTAATTGATCCTGTTGCAGCGCCAAATCCCACAGCTGATCCGTTGATTTTGGCAAGGCTAAATCAGGATCGGTGAAATAACATAAACTGGCATACTGCTCGCAATAAGGAGCCAAATACCACCAGCCATGTTCACTGCTTTGGATCACCGCTTGCTGGTTCTTCAGCATGTCGCACTGATTATGTTCAACCCGACAAAAACAAGCGACTAGGTTATCTGATTTTTGCGTGACGCCATTAAGCTGCTTGGTAATAATGCGGGAACGCCCGGTTGCATCAACAACAAAAGGGACATCAAGTTGCCAGCTATTATCATGGCCGACGATGTCTAGTAACCAAGTGTTTTGATAACCCGATGCTTGGTGCCCCACCTCGTGTAACGCCGCGACTTTAGTTTGCCAGTAAATATCAACCCCGACCTGTTCAGCCGCATTAACCAGCATGGCATCAAACTTTTCACGGTTAAGCAGCCAGCCAGTGCCTGCCGTCGAAGCCAGCAGGTTTCTTTCGTATAATCCCTGTGCGTCCCAGTGCACTTTATATCCTTGTAATTGAAAATGCTGATCATGCTTAAACTGTTCTTTCAAGCCCAGCTTTTCAAGCATACCCAGCACTGATGCCTGAATACACTCGCCCATTTTAGAGCGGTGACTATGGTGTTTTTCGATTACCGCGACTTTTAAGCCATGTTGTGCCAGCACCAGTGCCGCAGTTAATCCTGCGACACCCGCCCCCACAATCACCACATGATAATCGGTGTTGGATTTATTCATTAATTACAACAATTCATCTCGTGATCTTATTTTTCTTGGCGGCACATTGCCTTTAGCAGCGGCTAAGTCTTCTTGTTCTAGCTGCTTGATCTTGTCGTTAAACGATTGTTCTGATTTGGTTATTTCATGCTCGGTTGCATGTTCAAAGCGCACTAACGATTCCATATGCAGCATTTGACGATAACTGGGATCATTGACTAAAAATCTTTCATTTACTTCAGACTCAACCCAAAGCGTATCAATGACTGTTTTACCTAACTTGATTGGCGGAATAGTTTGCTTACTCACGATGCCTATTTTGTCCCAGTCGGTGATCATACCTAGTCTTGGATTGGTGCTGTCTTCGCGTAAAAAACGCAGCCAGTCTTGACGATAATCAAAGTGTTTTAGCCGTTGCAGATCCGGTAATCGGGTGTCTCTGATCCGATCTAACGACCGCTGACTCAAGACCTGATTTGGTACTCTGGCCGACCAATAACTTGGCGTTGGCAAGTAATAAGCAGGATCATAATCTTGCCCTGAACGACAGCTGCCCTCATCGGTTTGCCACGGCACCCCCATAAAGCGCGTTAACGTGCCCGGACCGCTCGCATTAAACATCGACTCTAGCGCGACAGCTGGCGTTAACACTGGGCCATAAAAATCTTGCACTGGCACACCTTCTGCCAAAATATTTAAGCGCATGGTGTCAAACGGATCGGCTATATCCCACATCGAAATTCGGCGTAAAAACCACGTTAACTCAATGCCGGGGTGAAATGGCCCACCCAAACATTCCAATAAGTTAGCTTTGGTTAGCGCGTGCGGTTGGCTCGCAAGCTCAATCGCGTCTAGACCCGACACGGGTTCTGGTCGCTGGGCGCAAATGAACTCGCCCTTGGCCCAATTTTCAAGATGACGATACTGAGTTTGGGTTAAACTGAGTCCCGATAACGGTGAGTTCTCATAATCGCCATAAGCGTCACCATAAAAAGGCGGTAACTGAGCCGCTTGCAGTTGTGTTTGCACCAATTGAACGGCCGCATCGAGCGTTTTAGATATGGTACTATTTAGCACGCAGGTCTTGCCATATTGCTCTGGGGTGGTAATAGTTTCTATTTTCTTGATACGTTGTTGCTGCGTTTCCTCAACTGGCAATCGAAATTGTTCAAACAGTGCATGTCGAAGTGGCGTATTTTCTTGATGTGAACTAGCGAGTCTGGCAAGCAATTCGGGTTCTGTGAAGTTAGCTGGTGCATTATCGCCAAACATCATATAGAAGCCCGAATTTACCCCCTGATTTTCAACCAAGCTATTAAATATTGGGAAAATATCACGATAAAATTCAGTGCTTGGTGGTTGTTTGATCAGGTTGTTTGCATAGAAAAGATCGGTCACGACATCATACATGGTGACAATACCACGCATGCCCGGCGCAAAATTGGGCGGGGTAACAGCGACCATCGCAGGTTTAGCAGTATATTTTTTATTGTTTACCGTAACAGTTGCTCGCACGGTGCCGTCACTAACATCGTCGTGCCAGCCTTCGTTATTAGCAAAAGTAGTAGCTTGGCGACCATCAAAACTATTGGACTCACCTCGCCCACCTAATACTATCAAACGCCCTTGCTGATCGGTTTGCAACTCACCTAAATAGACATCTCTTTGGTAAGCGGTACCCGCATAAAACTTGCCGCTATCAAATTGATATTCAGTTTTGTTTTTTTCATTGCAGCCCTCGATTTTTCGAGTGCCCGAGTCGATTAAAAGCTTTTTAGCACGCTCTGACAAGTTCGTGATTTTAGCATTTCTGAGCTGGCAGTCTTTAGACAACTCGCCCATATCCATGGCATTATTAAACTGATAGTTAATCGATTTACGATTTGCTAAATGCACCTGCCATTCAATTTTTACATCTGGTGAGTTAGTCATTTCTTGAACAACTTTACCTTGAGCATTTAGGCCATACACCCTAAAACGCGCCGCCTGACGTTTTACCTTGCCTGAACTGTCTTTATATTCAAAGTTGGTCGGGATCTGCTGATCTGGCGCTTCAGGGCCAATATAAAATTCATCGACCGAGTTACCTACTCGGGCAATGCCGATCGCAGGATAAATATAATAGTGAGTGATCGTGTTATTCATAATATGCCTTGTGCTAAATGATAATCGAGTGGCGCAACTATAAAAAACAACCAACAGAAAAGGTATTACATCACTATTACAGCAAGCATAAAAACCCACAAAAAACAGACTTAACCACTTGATATTTATCTAATATAAACCACACCAACCAGCAAGCTCTCGTAAATTAACTGCTGGTTTTTCAACTAAATTTCACAACATTAAACCAATCAATCAAATGACACCTGCATTTCAAACAGTTAATGCTCAAAACTACCCCGTGTAATGGCGCTGTAATATGTATTTATCGCGATATGTTTAATACTTTTTATAGCCCGTTGGCGGTGTCTTGTTACTTTCAACAATATTATTCGCTAAGCATTTACTCAAATTACTTAACATCATTATTAACGTACTGATTTTTAGTTATTAAATTTAAAAAATCATCTTATGGAGAAGAGTTGTATGTCTGACAATAAATATTTTAAATTGGCTGAGCAATTACTGTTAGAAACACCAGCCCCAAAAAAATTAAACTCGACTATCCCTAATCCGACCATAGAATTTTACGAAGATGTACTGCGAGACGGCATTCCACAAACCGTGCAACAACAAGCAGCCATTAAAGGTAAAAAAGTGGTGGTGGTCGGTGCGGGGATCGCTGGATTAATTAGTGCGGGTTTGTTATCTGACGCTGGGGCCGATGTTAAACTAGTTGAGGCCAATACTCGAATAGGCGGCCGAGTAAAAACATTTAGTAATCAACAAAAAAGTGTTGATTTTGAGCCGTCAGACCCCAATAAAAAACATTTTCACCAAGACGGTTTATACGCCGAAGCGGGCGCGATGCGCATGCCGATGACTCACCCGTTACTCAAATACTTAAGCCATGAAAAGTTAGTGCTGCCTTATCGTACCTTTAAGCTGGTAGGCATTGATCCCAATGAACCTCAAGGCAGCCCTTCTGTGAAAACCGATCCGGCATGGATTAGCACCAATGGTAATCGAGTCCAGAAAAATTCTTATTATAACTCTAGCCAGCAAAGCGATACCTTTGATGGTCGTTTAAAAGTTAATAACGGATTTGAGGTCAGTGACACACGTACGGCATCATGCCTTGTCAATCTAGCCTTTGAGCCATTACGAGACATGATCGAGGTCTGTGACACTGTCACCAACAACGATGATCGCCGTCAGCAGTATTTGGAAAAATGGGCCGACCTTATTGAGAAATTCGATAACTACTCGTTACAGCGTTATTTACGTGAAGAAGCCACGGTACCAACACTATCAGGTACTGGTGTGCAAGTGCCCTTAACCGAAGCACAAATAGCCCTAATTGGTACCTTGGAAAATCTAACCTCCAGATTACCATTAGCACTGCTGCATAGTTTTCTTGGTCGGTTCGATATTAGCCCGAACAATAGCTATTATGAATTTGTCGGCGGTAGCTGGCGTTTACCCGCGGCGATATATGATCACTATAACGGTGCCACCGACAAGTTAAATCTGCATAGTGGACAACGCGTCATTGCGATTAAGCAGCATGATAACAAAGTTACTACTATCTCGGTTGACGAGAGTAAATCTAGCGATACCTCAGCCTCAAATGAAGATCTGATTGCTGATGGTCAGCAACATACCGGCGATGCCTTAGTATTAACCATGCCCTTTTCAAGTTTACGCTTTGTTGATATTGCGCCACAGTTTAGTTTTGCTAAACGCCGCGCGATCACGGAATTGCATTATGATTCTGCAACCAAGGTGCTGCTTGATTTTGAGCAACGTTGGTGGGAATTTGATCATGCAAAATGGCTCGAACTAATTAACAAAGTATCTGATCCCGTCCAAAAACAAGCTTATTTGGATGAATTAACCACTTTACCGCCCACAAGCATTCAAGGTGGCGGATCGATCAGCGATGGTCCATCTCGTTTTATCTATTATCCGTCACATCCGAGTTACGAAAATGATTTGGCCGAACCTTATAATCCAGATGATCGCGGCGCAGAGCTTAGCGGTGGGGTAATTTTAGCCGCCTACACATGGGCCGATGATGCCGTTCGCTGGGACGCGTTAAATAGCACAGAACGATTACGTTTTGCCTTGCATGAGTTATGTATTATTCACGGAGAGCGGATCAAATTATTCTTTAATAATACCGGCACCACTCAAAGCTGGGCACGCAACCCATATGCCTTTGGTGAAGCGGCTATCTTTACTCCCGGACAAATGGTCAACTTGCACCCACATATCCCAACGCCTGAAGGTAATGTTTTCTTTGCTGGTGAGCATACATCGCTTAAACATGCGTGGATTGAAGGCGCGATAGAGTCTGCTGTGCGGGTTAGCCTTGAAGTACATCGCGCGTTAGCGACCCAAACAACAGCTGCAGCGACTACGAGCAAAAAGGAAGCGACGCTATGAACCAGATAACCGTCGCAAAATACCTCGCTATTCGTTTAAACGAGCAGCGAGTAGGCACCTTTTTTGGGGTGCCGGGCAATCACTTAGGGCCTTGCATTAGCGAATTTTCACAGCACGGCATTCGATGGGTTGGCGGCACCAATGAAATGAATATTGGTTATGCCGCTGACGCGTATGCACGCCGTCATGGTTTTGCCGTCGTCGGCGTCACTTACGGTGTCGGCGCATTAAGCATTATTAACCCAATTAGTGGCGCCTATGTTGAAGGCGTACCAATTTTGGTTATCAATGCTGCCCCCACCTATGCCCAGCAACTTAGCTTACGTGATATTAATTTATTAACCTCACATATGTCCGATAAACAAACCAGTAATTTAGACGCTTATCATGCGGTCACTGGGGTCGCGCTTAAGATTAATAATGCACGATTAGCGCCCGCGATTATTGATGCAGCTATTACTGCCTGTTTAACGGAATCGAAACCCGTTTATCTAGAAATTAATGAAAACGTCTTTAGTGAGCTTTGTGCCAGCCCCAAAGGTGAACTGTCTGCACAGGGTCGCCAGTTTAGTATCACTAATGCACAAGAAGCCGCAAAAGCTACCGCCGCCTTAATTAATGATCGGGTAAATTACCCCAAAGGGCCGATATTGTGGGTTGGGCATGAAATAAAGAATTATGCGATTCAAGACAAGGTATCGCAGCTGATCACAAAATATGAATTACCTTTTTGTAGCTCAGTGATGGGCAAAGGGGTCATTGCAGAGAGTTCTAGTTTCTTTAAAGGTGTTTATTCCGGCGCGTCTAGCCAGTTGCCGGTAAGTGACTTTTTTGATGATGAGCAACGATGCCGCATTGGTCTTGGTTCTTGGAGCACTTCCAAAAATGTTGGCGGCACCCGGGTGATGGGCGCTGACTGGGTTATGTCGATGAAACACAGTGTGACGGTTGGGTCGCAATATTTTCCGAATGTCGGACTGGCCGATTTTGTTGAGCAACTCGATATTGAATTGGCGAATAATTTAGCCCCATTGCCTGCAATCGTTGAAGCAGAAAATCAGAGCTCACTGGCGTGGAAAGTTGATGAAGACAGAGGCTTTTGTTACGACAACATATTTTCTCGCTTAAACCAATGGTTATGGCAAAGCGAACAACAACCTGACACTATTTCAGTGGATGCACCGGGCTTAGCTGCCAACCTAATATCTGATGCCGGTTTCTCTTTAATTGGCTCTCAAAATACCTATCAGCCGCAGCCTAGTCGTTTTTATAGTCAGTCGACTTGGTTGTCTATTGGTTATTCTTTAGGTGCGGTCACTGGGTTGCAATATGCCATTAAAGACACTGCTGTCACGACCAATGCGACTCACCCAGAGTTTACCCTTGTTTGCATTGGTGATGGTTCATTTCAAGAGACAGCGCAGGGTTTGTCTGACTTAGTTCGCAGCCAAACTAATGCCTTGGTGTTAATCATGAATAACGACAACTTTTATGGCATAGAGCAAATGTTGGTCGACGCCGAATATTATGCCCCCGGCAGCGACAACCCTGGCGATATTTACAATCATGTTCAACCATGGCAATACAGCAAATTGATTGAGGTGTTCCAACAAGGCAGTGGCCCAGTAATGATTAAAGGGCAAGACATTAGCTCGAACGCTGCTTTTGCTAGTCTGTTAGACGAGTTTTCGGCCAGCTTGCGACAAAACCCAGAGCAACCGCATACGTGGTTGGTGCAATGTATATTGCATCAAAAGGACTACCCACGCGGGATGCAAAGCAAAGTAGATCAAGCGCAACAAAAACGACAACGGCATCTAATATAGCAAGTTAAAACGCTTTATTTATTGCCCAATCAAACCAGGCATTTGACCATGCCTGGTTTTTTAAGTGTTGTTATAACGCCTTATTGTTAGCACTCATTGATAGCACTCACGTTAGAACTTGCCATTTTCATTGTTCCATTCACTGCGTGGT
>Ga0209395_1006924_pt1 | contig 12063 bp, 9 predicted proteins | sample GOMGulsemesocosm_3_FD_184635 | JGI IMG/M metagenome (GOLD analysis project Ga0209395, IMG submission 184635) | Methane-oxidizing microbial communities from mesocosms in the Gulf of Mexico - GOM9D Gulf of Mexico (SPAdes) (version 2) | ecosystem: Environmental > Aquatic > Marine > Cold seeps... | reverse complement strand
CATCTGCGCTAAGGCACGGCATTCAGGCGAACTGTGCTCGACTAATGATTGATAGCGATCCTTAAATGAGGTGCTGCCGATAATCGCCGGTAAATAACTATGCGCTAAAGGCTCATTGATGGATGCAGAAAGAGGCTGTTTAACTACGTGGTGATAGCTATATTGCTGCGAGTGTTTCGGAGAGTTTTTCGGTGAATGGTGCGGAGAATACTTCTGCGAATGTTGTAGCAGGTACTGCTGCCATTGTTCGACAAGCTTATTGGTATGAATGAATTCGATGGTGTCGGGAAGGGGGCAGCTAGCGTTAGCTTTAATCTCTTTAAGTTCGGCGTTGCTTTGCTCAACTGGCTCAAATGATATACCGATTTGAGCGTAGCAAGCGTAGCTCGATTTGTTTCCACGTGGCGATTTAGCATTAACGAGAAACAATTGATGAATATATAACGACAGCTGTAACGGGTAGCCGATCGGATCGAGCAAGCTAGATTGATAACGCCCTTTAAACAACGAGCCGTTTAACTGATATTTACGATTGTATTGCTGAGTATAAACACCGCTAAGTTGTCGCATAAATCGCGATAAATTGGCACGACTGATATAGAGCAATAAATGAAATTCAGTTGCTAGCAACGTATAACTATGGCATTCGATCTCATATTGCTGACAAACATCATTGAGCAGATTATAAAACCGACTAAAGTCTAGCTCGTTCTTAAAGACAACAGCACCCTGCCTACCGAAATTTCTCACGTAGTACCAATTACTCGCTGCTTCAATTCTTAGCGGTCTGCTCATTTAATCACCATAATCATTTTAAATAGTGAATACAAGACCTGATCAAAAAAATTGTTATACCTTAAGTCGTAGCAAAAATGGTAAACTTCGTGGCTACTTTGGGTTTAGTTGAAGAGAATATGTTAAAAAATGTACTGTATATTCATGGTTTTAATTCTTCACCTTTATCGTTAAAAGCGGTACAGGTAAAAGCGTTTCTTGCTGAATCTTATCCGGAAATAAATTTCCATTGTCCGCAATTAGCAAACTCTCCTCAAGCGGCGATAGCACAATTAGAAGCCATTATCTCTGGGAAAGAAAGTGATTCATGGGCATTATTTGGCTCATCACTAGGCGGTTTTTTTGCTAGCTATTTAGCCGAAAAGTATCACTGTCCGGCGATATTAATTAATCCAGCGATTAAGCCTTATGATTCCTTAGCTAATTACCTTGGTGAGCAAAAAAATCCATATACAGGTGTAACTTACCAAGTAACACCTCAATACATGAAGCAGTTAATCACTGTCGATACCCAAGCGCCAGCAGATGAAAGTAAGCAAAAAAATAATTACCTAGTTATGGTACAAACAGGCGATGAAGTGTTAGATTATCAACAAGCAGTAAATAAATATCAGCACTGTCGTTTGGTAGTTGAACAAGGCGGCGATCATAGCTTTGTCGGTTTTGAAAAAAAATTACCAGACATTGCTGTTTTTTTACAGCTAAAGCCAACGTTAACACCATAAAAACAACAATATTTTAAAGATAGATAATCATGACCGACCAATATAATTCAGACTCCATTGAAGTACTTAGCGGCTTAGATCCGGTTCGCCATCGTCCCGGTATGTATACTGATACCAGTCGACCAAACCATTTAGGTCAAGAGGTTATCGATAACTCTGTCGATGAAGCGCTTGCCGGACATGCGCAAAATATTGTGGTGGTGTTAGATAAAGATCAATCGTTAGAAATTATTGATGATGGTCGTGGCATGCCAACGGATATTCATCCTGAAGAAGGTGTCTCTGGCGTTGAGCTTATTTTTTGTAAATTACATGCTGGTGGTAAATTTTCGAATAAAAACTATCAATTTTCGGGTGGCTTACATGGGGTTGGTATTTCAGTTGTTAACGCTTTATCAACTCGGGTTGATGTTGCGGTAAGACGTAATGGTCAAGTCTATGAAATGGCCTTTGAAAATGGTCATAAGGTTGAAGAATTACACGAAACTGGCACGGTAGGTAAACGCAATACCGGTACACGGGTAAAATTTTGGCCTGATGCTAGCTATTTCGATTCGCCAAAATTTTCAGTAAAACGCTTAACCCACTTATTAAAAGCCAAAGCGGTACTTTGCCCCGGTTTAACCATTAAATTTCATGATAAAACTGAAGATAAAAAATACCACTGGTGTTACGAAGACGGTTTAACTGATTACTTAAAAGAGTCTGTTAAGGGTTATGTTAGCTTGCCAGAGCAACCGTTTATTGGTGCTTTCTCCTCGCAAAATGAAGTCGCAAATTGGGCGGTTACTTGGTTACCTGAAGGCGGAGAAAGTGTTGGTGAAAGTTATGTTAACTTAATTCCAACTATTGCTGGCGGTACTCATGTTAATGGCTTGCGCCAAGGCTTACTTGAATCAATGCGTGAGTTTTGTGAATTTAGAAATTTACTACCGCGTGGACTTAAGTTAACCCCCGATGATGTTTGGGATAAATGTAGCTATATTTTATCTATAAAAATGCAAGATCCTCAATTTGCGGGACAAACCAAAGAACGCTTATCGTCACGTCAATGTGCTGCGTTTGTTACTGGGGTGGTAAAAGACTCTTTCAGTTTATGGTTGAACGAACATACCGACATTGCGGAAACATTAGCTGAATTTTGTATCAGTAATGCTCAAAAACGCATGCGCGCCAGTAAAAAAGTAGTGCGTAAAAAAATAACCCAAGGACCGGCTTTACCGGGAAAACTGACCGATTGTGGTAGCCAAGATTTATCGCGCACGGAATTGTTTTTAGTGGAAGGGGACTCAGCGGGCGGTAGTGCTAAGCAAGCACGCGATCGTGAAACCCAAGCGATTATGCCGTTACGTGGCAAAATTCTAAATACCTGGGAAGTCGATTCCGGACAAATACTGGCTTCACAAGAAGTACATAATATTTCCATCGCTTTAGGTATTGATCCCGATAGCGATGACTTATCAGAGCTACGTTACGGTAAAGTGTGTATCTTGGCGGATGCTGACTCCGATGGCTTACATATCGCGACCTTATTATGCGCCTTATTTACTCAGCATTTTTTACCCTTAGTGCAAGCGGGACACGTTTATGTGGCGATGCCGCCGCTATATCGCATTGATGTCGGTAAAGAAGTTTTTTATGCCTTAGATGAAGGGGAAAAAGAAGGTATTTTGGACCGCATCGAAGCGGAGAAAAAACGAGGTAAAGTTAACGTACAGCGCTTTAAAGGTTTGGGTGAAATGAACCCTTTACAGCTTAGAGAAACTACCATGGATGCTAACACCCGTAGGCTGGTGCAATTAACGGCACTGGATGATGAACACGGTCAAACCATTGAGATAATGGATATGTTACTGTCGAAAAAACGTGCGGGCGATCGTAAGGAATGGCTACAAAGCAAGGGTGATATGGCGGTTGTTTAACTACTGTTAACGAGTTGATAGGAATAAAGTGAAGTTAAAAATATTTCAAGTAGATGCTTTTTCTGAAAAAGTTTTTGAGGGAAACCCGGCAGCGGTTTGCCCTTTAGACCAGTGGTTAGCGGACGATATTCTACAAAAAATAGCCGAAGAAAATAACTTATCTGAAACGGCTTTTTTCGTTCAAGGTGACAATGACATTCAGCTTCGTTGGTTTACACCAATGAAAGAGGTTGATTTATGTGGTCACGCGACTTTAGCGTGTGCTCATGTGCTTTACACTCACTTGGGCTATGAAGAGCCGAACATACATTTTAATACTAAAAGTGGCATTCTCATTGTGAGCAAAGTGAGCGCCGGTTATAGCATGAACTTTCCCGCCACCGTACCGGTTGAATTAACCGATAATATTCCTGCCGATTTACTTAATGCGTTAGGCAATATAACGCCTAAAAAAGTCATGGCCGCTTTTGATTATATTATTGTGCTTAATAGTGAGGATGAGGTTAAAAATCTTATTCCCGATTTATCCAAGTGGTTAACGATTGATTTACGCGGCGTAGTAGTTACCGCGCCAGGCACTGATGTTGACTTTGTCAGTCGCTGCTTTTTTCCAAAATTACGCGTTAATGAAGATCCTATTACCGGCTCTGCACATTGTGAGTTAACCCCATATTGGGCACCAATATTAAATAAAGACCACTTAATAGCACGACAACTTTCAACCCGCAGTGGCTTGATTGATTGTCAGTTAGCTGGTGAGCGGGTGACTCTTACCGGCAGTGCTGTCGATTTTATGTCTGGCGAAATTACGCTGTAAATGGGTAGTATAAATAATTTACAATAAGCAGTGAAACATAAGGCCGATAAGCATCATTACTCATGAACCATTATTAACTCACTTTATAGCTACTCACTAATACATTTAAAGTATTAGCATATTGGGCTAGTTCAATACTTGAAATTTTAGTTGATTCAGTGTTTTGTAATAACTCTTCAGCACTGTCGCTAATAATTGATACACCATCTTTAACAATATTATTTATTGATAATTGTTGATTTGAAGCGGCAGCTATCTGGTTATTTAAATCAAAAATACGCTTAACGGAGTTGGTTATTTTTGCAAAAGACGCTTTAGCCTTATTAACATCTTCAGCACCAGACTCAGCATCTTTGGTACCACTTTGAACGGTAGCTACAGTATTTTTAACTCCTTGTTGTAAACGTTCAATTAAGTTATTAATTTCTGCGGTGGCCTCTTGAGTACGTTGAGATAAGGTACGTACTTCATCTGCAACAACAGCAAACCCCCTACCGCTTTCACCGGCGCGAGCTGCTTCAATGGCGGCATTAAGTGCCAATAAATTCGTTTGCTCAGCGATGCTACGAATCACATCGAGAACTCTGCCGATACCTTCACTGTCTTTTTCTAAATTACTGACATCTTCGGTTGAGGCTCGTAGTGTTTGTGCGAGTCTGGTAATGGTCTTTTCGGCTTGAAACACGCTATCTTCGCCAGCAAGGCTATCACTATTTGCTGTATTAGCAGTATCAATGGTTGATTGAACATAGGTTGAGAACAGCTCACTCGAATTCAGCATTTCATCTACTGAAGTGACGACCGCTTCAGATTCTTGGCATTGTTTAGAGGCTGCTTCGGTACTGGTGATCACCGTATTTTGTAGGCGTTGAGAGTTACTGTTTAATGAGGTCGACACTTCACTAATATTGATCACTAATTCTTTCAACTTTACTAACGTTTGATTATAGCTGTGAGCAATATCTGAGAGTTCATCGGCACCGTGAAAGTCAATGGTTGCTGTTAAATCAGCATCTTCATGACTAATATTTGCCATTTTTAAATTGATGACTTTCAGTCTTAATGCAATATTCCGTGCTAAGAACACCATAGAAAGTGAAATAATTAGCATAATACCAAGGCTTATAGTAGCCAATAGAATATTATTGAAGATTGACTTTGCCGCAATTGTTTCAGCGATCTGACTATCAACCTTTGCTAATACCTGCTCAGTGTTATGAACCGTGGCACGCATTTTACCGCGTAGGCCAGCAGCAGGGGTCAAGCCCTTTATTTCAAGCTCTCGCGCTAATCTTATAAAATCACGTTGGTAAGCCGCCATATTACTCGTTATTTTTTGTGTATTTATTTCGTTCACTTGAGAAGATGATAATTGCGACATTAATTTATTAAAATTGTTGTTATGTTTATCAACATATTTATGCAGTAGTCGCATCATAAAGTCTTTTTCATTACGGCGCAGTGTTAACATACTAGCGAGTAACGTGTCGTTATTTTCTTGTTTTATTGCTTGTTCGGCGGCATGTACTGAAGCTCGTAACGCTCCTCGTAAACCCTCTTCATGGGTTAGTCCAATAGTAGACGTTATCGCAACGATATTGTGGAAAATATTCAGGTAGGCATCAAACTCATTATTCAGCGTTTTGAATTGAGTACTTAGGTTGGCATCTATGCCCGAAAGCTTATTTTTTAATGAAGCAACGGTCATTTTTAGTTGGTCGTGATTTTTATCAAATTTACCTTGATACTTGATCAGGCTGCGCATCAGAAAATCTTTTTCATTTCTTCGTAACATGAGCATTTCAGCACGACTTTTTTGGACTAACACCGAAGCCTCATTTAAGGTTTTTATTTCTAGCATTGAAAAGTAGGCGAGCAAACTCATCAGAATGAAAAAAAATACCGTTAAGGCCGCAACACCATAGAGTTTATCCTTGATGGTTAATGAACTAAGCATAATACAGAACTTTAGATACAACTTAAGATAGCTAAAGTGTAAATACTAAAGATGACATTTTTATGTCGTCATTCCATTTAAATAGTTAAGTGGCTAGTAAGTATACTGAAATGCTATTTTTCAATGGCCAAAGTGCTACTATAGCGCTATGGAAATATTCACTATAAAAATGGGGCGTTGTTAGTTTATTATGAACGATGGTGCGAAGTTACAGGGTAATAAAGTATTAAGTCCTTGCGTTGGGCAGTGCGGTTTAGATGAAAGTGATACTTGCGTTGGCTGCTATCGCTTAGCTTCAGAGATCGGTGGCTGGTTAAATAAGTCAGAGCAAGAAAAATTAGCTATTGTTGTGCGTAGTGCAGCAAGAAAAGATAAAGCGTTAAGTCATCATTAATCCGCTTGCATGGATAATAACGTCCATATTACATGAAGTAATAAATGCCTAATCACGAAAAGTTAAATTATGTTGAATTTCCGGCGAATGATATTCCAGCCACCAAGCGCTTTTTTGAGCAAGCTTTTGGTTGGCAGTTTGAAGGCTTTGGCCCTGAATATACAGCTTTTACCGATCAAGGTCTTAATGGTGGCTTTTACCAATCATCGTTAATGTCTAACGTTGAACGTGGTAGCGCCTTGTTAGTGTTGCTGAGTGATGATTTGGAGCAAAGCCAAGTAAATGTTCAGGCAGCAGGCGCTGAAATTTCACAAGCTATATTTTCATTTCCTGGTGGCAGGCGATTTCATTTTATCGAACCTAGCGGTAACGAGCTGGCCGTTTGGCAAAAAGATTCATAATTTCCGTTTCACTAAAATAGCTTGCTGCCCTTTACTTTTAACTAATGGCGCTACAACGAGCTAGGTTTTCATTCTAGAACACTCATTCTAAAGCACTCATTCTAGAACATTCACTTTAGCTCACTCACTTCACATCATCTAACTCAGCCTTTATTGTTGAGGAGCGACTAAAATATCTTTCTCTGGCCCCCACGTGTTTTCAGCACGCTCATAACTACTAAATGAACCGCCATCATCCCAAAATGTTGCGGCAATGCCGTAGCTATTAGCGAATTGAACATGCGTACGTAAATAATCTTCCCGTTGAGATTGCTGACAAACGTTGTCAGGTGCGTTGAAATCATATTTGGCGGCACCAAATTCATTAACCATCACCGGAATGTTATGAGTTAGAGACCAGTTTTGTGCTTTTTGATAAATTTTCTCTAATTGCAGCTTATCGTCATCACTTCCCCAAGACTGAGTACATATTCCGGCAAATTGCCAAGGATCATAACTATGAAAGTTGCCAATAATGAACGGATCTTGAATATCGGGAATATTAGCTAACAATAAAGCGTCGATATTTGACCACTCGTTTCCGGCGAAAATAACCAATCGGTTACTGGTTTGATTTCGTATGATAGTTAACGCACGGCTATTTAGCGTATCAACCTCTTCAACACTTAGTCCATGGGGCTCATTTAATATTTCAAAAACTAATTTTCCTGAATAGTGTTTGAAGCGCTCTGAGACCTGCATCCAAATAGCAGAGAATCGATTACGGGCACTTTGACTATCAAATTCACTTTTAATCCAATCATCATGATGGATATTTATGATCACATAAAGATCTTTGTCTAACGCCCACGTGACAATTTGCTCAACTCTAGCTAGAAAGGTTTCATCAATAGCATATGGCGCAGAATTTTGGGTATGTTGATCCCAAGTGATAGGAATACGAACATGCTTAAAACCAGCGTCAGAAAAGGCTTGCAGGTAATACTCTTGTGCTGACAACGCCCATTCACCTTCGTTGGGCGCATCAAGAGTATTGCCAAGGTTGATACCGACACCCATGCGGTTAATAGCAATTAACGCCGGCACTTGCTCTGCTAGGGTATTTTGCACTGCTGTTGGCAGTGCCAGCGGTGTTTCTGTGGGGTCAGGGCTGGGCTCAGGTGTAGGCTCTGGCGCCGGTGCTGAAATGGGAGGCGTTATTGGCGTTGGAGTCGCTGAACTGCCTGATCCACAAGCAAAAAGTAAACTCGTTAAACAGAGTAAAAAAACATTGCGAATCAATGTACGAGTATCGATAGTTGCTGCTATTAAGTTGTACAAAGTAAATACCATAGGTCGTATTATTATGGCATTTACCATACATAAGGAAGCGCTTACATTCAAGCGCAGTAAATATTGAGTGTTATTCTCCGTTCTCGTAAAGTGATTTTTCTTTTTCAGCCAAATAACCTTATACTGGCGCAACTATAATTTATTGCAGGAAAAGGTTTTTTGGAAATTCAGTTGTTTTCTAAATTACTACGCCGGTTAATCCCCTTACTCTCGCTACTATTGATAGCTAAAGTGGCCATTGCAAGTAATGTTGCTAACGGTATCACCAGTGGTATGACTAGTGGTGTGACCAGTAATGTGGTCGACTTATCTAGCTTTAATAATGAGATTATTAATGTAGAAAAACAGCTTGATACTAATGTCGAGTTAGCTTTTCAGCGCTTAATCCCCTTTGAAGAACATTTGAATGAGTTATCAGTTCCACAACAAATATCTTATTACAGTGTGCTGGCTGAAATATATATTTTACAAGCAAAATACCAAAGAGCTAGTGAGGTTGCTGAGCAAGGGGTATTGTTAACTAAAAGCCTTATTAGTCCTAGTATTTCCATAGCTAAATTGCTCTATAGTCGAGGATTTTCCGCCGAAAGCCTTGGTGATTTTGATATAGCGCTTAAAGATTATGAAAGTGGCTTAGCCATTGCAAAATCTAACCAAGATAAAGAGTTAATCGTAAAAGGGCTGTTAAATATTGGCGCTATTTATTACCTTAGCGATCGTTTTGAGCGCTCAATAACTTTGCTAAATGAAGCCTATAGTATAGCAATGAAAACGGTGAAGAATAGGTTGAAAGGTAATGTTAATGCTGAGTTAGGTCGGCTATATTTAATTTTGCGCCAAAGTGAAAAATCCTTAATCTATTTCCAACAAGCTTATCTTTACTATAAAAAATCAGGGCTAACGGTTAATACTTTGTATACGTTAGCAAGTATATCTATAAGTCATTTAAATTCGGGTGAATATCAACAAGCAATAATGATTTGCCAACAAATACTTAAAGAGTCTAAAAATGTAGAACTTAATGAGGTATTGTTTAGTGCTTATTCTGGCTTAGCTTGGGCAAATTATAAAAAGGGTACTCCTGATCTAAACGCCAGTTATCATTATTTACAAATAGCTAAAAAGTATTTGTCTAATACTGAAGACTACAACAAAAACATTCAGTTTTTATTAGATGAAATGTTTATTCTCTATGCATTTGATCGTGACCAAGAAGCACTAATAACGATAGCTAAGCTTGAAAAGGCTCTAGAAGGAAAAATAGAGCTAACAAGGTTAAATTTACTGAGAAAAAGTAAGGTTATCAATCTCAAGTCAAAGATACTCTTTAGGCAAGGGAAAAGTAAGCAAGCTTACCAGTTACAGCGACAAAGGTTAGCATTAGCTGAATTAATGCGTAATAAAATCGATGTCGACTCAGTGGCGGAGTTACGACTAAGTTTAGAGGGGAAGCAGGCCGATTTACAAAAGAAAATACTTGAAAATAAACGTTCATTACAACGAATGTCGATAATTGATGCTGATAAAGAAAAGCTTCAACAAAGAAATTATCTGGCTATTTTTACTGTTGTCGCGCTGTTATTTGTTTGGCGACTGATCAAGTTATTACAATACCAACGTCGCCTTCACCAAGCGTATAGTGTCGATGATTTGACCGAGGTTGCTAATCGGGCGTCAGTACTGAAAAGTGCCGAGCAGGTTTATCGACAATATATTAACAGCGGTTTTAGTGTGTTATTGATCGATGTTAATGGCTTAAAGAAAATTAATGAGCAATTTGGCGCTAGCTGTGGTGACCAAGTATTGCAAACTATTGCTAAGCAAGGTGAACGCTTATTGCGTAAAACCGATGTTTTCGGGCGTTTAGGTGGTGGCGAGTTTATGGTGTTGCTGCCTAAAGCCTCCAAAATACAAGCGTTAACTATTGCTAAGCGTTATCAAAGCCTAATTCATGATAATGACTGGCAAGCTGAACTGGGCGTTGAGCAAAACGTCTCGTTAACTGTGAGCATAGGAGGTACCTTTACTCAAACGCTGGCAAGCACTGAACGACGTAACCTTGCTGCGGTACTCGCGGTCGCTAGTTCCTCTTTAAAACGGGCTAAAAGCAGTAGTCAAAATTATGTGTGTGGTTAGCAGTGAAAAATTTAATGTATAAACGTGAAGCTAAATTTCAGCTTGAACATAAAACTAAGTGTGCACTTAATGTTAATTCTGCATTTAAACTTATACTTTTTATGATGTTGCTGCTAACCGTTTTTACCGCCTTTTCACAAGAGAAAAAGGCACAACAAACAAAAGCACAACAAGGAAATAATGAGATCGCGGATTTTAACAAACCAATAATAGAGCAGCCACTTGCCCCTTATCCAATTGCAGTAGCGCTTGAGCAACTTAGTGACTTGGTTGCAGTTGATCCGCAACAAGCAGAGCAGCTTCTGTTGACGTTTAAGCAGGCTACGACGACATTTGCTGATACTCAGTTAGGAACGCTTAAGCTAACTGGTAATAACGTAAGCGCTAAGAAAGTACATGCTACTGAGCAATATTTACTTTACCTAATTGAGGCGACAATAAAGCAGTTTCATCAGCAACACCGTCAAGCAATTAAGGTGTTAAACCAAGCTAAAACGTTAGAAACTGCTATTGCTGAGCAGCAATTGAATACACCATTATTCATAAATTTATACGCACTCTTAGCCAAGAGCTATGTAGCCATAGCGGACTACGAGCAGGCTTATCAGGCTAAAAATCACTTTATTGAAAAGTTTGCTCATTATAGTGATAAAGTCAAAGATGATAAAATAGCATTGTTAACTCAAGAATATGAAATTTCGAGTAAAATTAAAGCTAATGAATTATTGTCACAGCAAAATAAATTAAAAGTTTTTACTTTAGCTAAGGTTAAAAAAGAACAGCATCATCAACAATTACTGTTTATCTTGCTAACTGTCAGTGTATTTATTTTTGTGGTGTTGTTTCTCAGGCAGTTAGCAATGACTAAAAAACTACTCTTACTGAGCAAAACTGATCGTTTGACTGGTATCACTAATAGAACAACATTTTTTGTGCAAGGAAAAATACTAAAAGAACAGATGGTGACAGAGCAAAAAGAGCTCAGTTTATTGATGTTTACTGTTGATTGCTTTAATAACATTATTGATGATTATGGTCATGCAGTAGGGGATGAACTACTTAGCAAAATAGCGAATTTAATTGGTGAAACAATGCGTGCACGAGATTTATTTGCGCGGCTTGATCAAGATAACTTTATCATCATGTTACCTGATACCGATATTAATAAAGCCAAAGCGATTGCGGTTCGGGTGATGGAGAAAATGTCGCAATATGACTTTACTCGCTTTACTGATTTTAAAGTAAATAACCGTATTAGCTTGAGTATTGGTATTTCGAATATAAAAGATACCCCGTCAACGTTTGACCAGTTAATACACGCGGCAGATCTAGCTATGTATGAAGCTAAAAAAAATGGCGGCAACCAAATGGTTAACTATGCCACAATCAATGAAAAACAAGAAAGACGCGCTAATAGCAAGTAATTAATACTTTGATGCTTTTGCTATTTTTTTTAAAGTGATAAGCTGTGACCGTCGTTGCTTTATCATTGTATTTATTCGCCTATTTGCATGCTTAATAGTCGAAATGTAGTAATACCTAGCATTAACCATAAAAAAAATATTCGCCGTTGCTAAGCACAAC
>Ga0209395_1006922_pt1 | contig 12064 bp, 8 predicted proteins | sample GOMGulsemesocosm_3_FD_184635 | JGI IMG/M metagenome (GOLD analysis project Ga0209395, IMG submission 184635) | Methane-oxidizing microbial communities from mesocosms in the Gulf of Mexico - GOM9D Gulf of Mexico (SPAdes) (version 2) | ecosystem: Environmental > Aquatic > Marine > Cold seeps... | reverse complement strand
GAAGCATCCCATTGGCTATAACTATCATTACGTACGGCTTGAGCAGCTCCTACGCCAACCCATTCAGAACGCCAGTTGTAAGCGACTCTGGCACTGAAAAGATCATTTTCAAAAAAGAGTGAACCATTGATGGAGTTTTCAGAAACACCCGGCACCATTTCATTTTCACCATCGGGCCTATTTGTTTCGCTATCAACATAGGTATAGTTAGATAGGAAACCAAAACCATTCTCAAAGCTATGTTGGACTTGCAATTCAAGTCCATTTACCGAGCCTTCACCACCATTTCTAGGGCGAGTAACACGACATTCATCCCAATCAGCTTCTGAAGCACCACATCCTTCTACATACTCTCTACTCTCGGTGTTAAAGACAACGTTGTCAATTTGTTTTGTGAAAATAGCAGCTGATGCCATAGAGGCTGAGCTAAAGTACCATTCAACAGCTAAATCACCTTGATTAGATTTATATGGAGATAAATCTGGATTACCGCCATTAGCACTACCGAAGTTAGCATCTATTGATAAACCAGGTTTAAGGTCACTGTAATTATTACGTGCCATTACTTGAGAAGCTGCTGCACGTACAATAAGATCGTCACTTAAATCATAAGCAAAGTTAACGCTTGGTAACCAATTGTCATAATTGATAGTTTCTTTAAATACTTTACCATCAGCATAACCATTTGAGGTTTGCTCTGTATCCACATAACGTAAACCAAAGTTACCGCGGTAATTATCTCCTGAATAATCAGCTTGTACATATAATGCTAACATGTCCTCTTCAACTGAGAATGTATTACCTAAATTGGCAACTTCTGTTAACTCACCATTTTGATATTTTTGACTTATGAAGTCCCACCATTTATCTTCATCTAAATAGGCATAAGAGTTCAGTGTATTGCCACCACTTTGAGAATGTAAATCGGTGAATACTCCGCCACTCCAGTTTGATAAATTAGGATTAGGAACAAAGCCAATAATCTCACTTGGGTTTCTATTAAACGCAACTCTTTCAAAATCACTAGAATTTAATTTTACGCCAGCTGAAACCGTATTGATAAAGTCATTTGCAAGCTCAAACTTAATATCTAATTGAGCATAAGAAACCTCATGCTCTTGAACCGTTGTTTCGTAATTAGCTTCTTGTGCATGCTTGAGTTGTGAAGCATCGGTCGCATCTAATGAAGTTAATCCAACTTGATAAGCCCCTGTTGCATCATATGTAAATCCACCATCGGTACTGCCCTGACCATCAGGAAAAGCGGGATCACCGATTCTATCACCTTCGTCAGTTGCAGGGATCCACCAAGAAGAAGCACCGCCTTGTGTGCCACCATCTGATGTTGAGCGACCTATAACACCACTTAACTCATAGCCATCACCTAAATAAGTACCTGATAGATTTAAAACATCAGCTTTCATATTAACGGCATGTCTTACTACAGGGTTATAGATAATAGAAGCATATCCTGGTTCAATTGTTGCTCGTTCAGTACCACCGTTTGCATTGTTTACAACATTTGTTGAACCTGCACCGCGGGCACTTACAGTTAGGAAGTTATGATTAACATGCGGATTATCAAATTCAAAATTGAAATAATCGAGTGCGAGATCAAGGTTATCAGAAGGCGCTAATTGTAAAGTTAGCTGCGCACTTGTTCTTTCTCTTTCGGCTCTAAATGCTTGTGAACCGATACTCCATGCACCTACAGTTTCGTCTTGTCCTGTTTCGGCATCTTCGGAGAAATAAGGGTAATAACCACCAATAGATTCAAGAACATGACGACCACTTGTTAATTTTTCAACAGAATAAGCAGCTAAAATCCCAAATTTTTCTTCATCATTTTTCCAACTTGCTAAAAATGCAGCACTTGGATCTGTTTCATCGTATAAAGAACTACGTGATAATTCAGCGGATACTAAATAAGTATGTGTTGCTAAATCTAAAGGTTTACGCGTTGTGAGGTTTACTGTGCCACCAAGCGCTCCTTCTTCAATTCTGGCTTCAGGAGTTTTATATACTTCAATTGCTGATACCTGTTCTGCAGAAAGTAACTCTAAATTAAAGGTACGGGTTGCAGGACCTAAGTCATACCATGAAGTACTTGCAACAGTTTGACCATTCAATAGTATTCTTGATTGTTCTGGAGCTGTCCCTCGAATTGTTACACCACTTACTTCTCCATATTGCCTATCAACAGTAACTCCTGAAATTCGCTGTAACGCATCACCAATATTCTTATCTGGAAATTTACCTATATCTTCAGATGTAATCGCATCAACAATTGAGTTTGAAAAACGTTTTGTATTGAGTGAAGCTTCAAGAGAGCGACGAATACCTCTCACCTCTATTATTTCAACATCATCTTTAGCTTCTTTTTCTGCTGCAAATACCGGTGTACTAGTCCCCATTAGAAACCCGGTAATACAGATCGCTAAACTAGAGCGTTTAAATTGTTTTAAATTATTATTTGTAATCATCTTAAGTCCTGCTTCCCTTTTAATTATTGTGTCGAACTAGTAAAGGTTACACTTAGAATTAAGTTGAAAGAGGTACAATTCTATCCGATTTTGATACTAACCTATTATTTTTATAATTTTATATTCAAAGTTGAGTTCATTACTGCTTTTTAATAATGTCGACTGAATTTTCGTTTAATTAACTTCTTAAATATTTGTTTTTAATTTGTATTTTAAAATTGAGCAGCGTTACATTTCATATGACTTTTAAGAAGAAAAACAGTTTATTGATTGAATAGTATTGATATTGGATAGATATGTATCTCATTCATAAATGATTTGTATGCAATATATTCGTATTGCTTAGCTCATAGTTAAATATATGAACTAAGTCTCAAAGGAGAGAGGCGAGATCCCCCATATATGTTCTGCCCAGTGCATATAGCTAATAGCCTCTCTCTTTTTCATACCGTATGTAATAAATGGAAAGAGAATAATGAATAAAAATAAAATGGTAGTAATTTTGGTTTTATTAACCTTTTTTGTTATTTCATTTATAACAAATATCTTAGGACCGATTTTTCCTGCTTTGATAGAAAGTTTTGAAATAGGCTTGATTCTGGCCGGTTTTTTTCCTTTTGCATTTTTTATCGCTTATGGATTGATGTCAGTGCCATCTGGAATGTTGGTACATAAATTTGGTGAAAAGCGAGTAATATTAAGCGCTTTTGTCTTGAGCTTTATCGGCGCGAGTCTCTTTTCTTTATATCCTAGTTTCTCAGTGGCTATGTGTTCTTTGTTTTTGATTGGTTGTGCCATGTCTATGTTACAAGTTGCGATTAATCCATTATTAAGGGTGAGTGGCGGTAGTGAGAACTTTGCATTTTTATCGGTCTCTGCGCAATTGCTTTTTGGTTTAGCGGGAGTTGTAACACCCTTGGTATATTCAAATGTATTGCAGCAGATGTCACAGGAAACAGTTTTGGGCAATATGTTTAATGCTTTAGTCCCGAGTAATATGCAGTGGTTATCTATGTATTGGATTTTTGCAGCGCTTTCTTTATTTATGGTCATTGTTGTTTTCTCAATTTCAATTAAAAATGTTAATAAAACACAAGATGAAGTCACCGCACCTTGGCAAGTTTATCCAAAGTTGCTCAAGCAGACTATTGTTATAAAGTTTTTCTTTTCAATTGTATGTTATGTCGCAGTAGAGCAAGGGATCGCAAATTCTATTTCATTATTTTTACAGCAATATCATGGTTTAGAACCCAATAGCGTAGGCGCTTCAGTTGTAAGTTATTTTTGGCTTGCTCTTACTCTGGGATGTTTATTAGGTTTGGCTTTGTTAAAAGTTTTTGATGCTAAAAATGTGCTTATCGCTTTTAGTTTTTTGGCTATGGTGAGTTTAGGTTTTGCTTTATTTAGCAGTGCTGAAATTGCAACTTTAGCTTTCCCTGCAGTTGGCTTTTTCTTATCTATTATGTGGTCAGTATTATTCTCATTAGCGCTTAATTCATTACCCAAAGATCATGGCTCTTTCTCGGGCATATTATGCACCGGAATTTTAGGTGGCGCAGTTGCCTCTCCGATCATCGGTTTATTGGCAGAATCTTTTGATAGTTTAAGGATGGGCATGTTAATCGTTTTTGTGCCGCTTATTTATATCTTTAGTGTGGGGATTTGGGCTAATCCTTTAGTTAAAAATAAGAGATTACAATTTTCAAAATCAAAGAAAATTCAAGCAGTTTAGGCTAAAAGTAGCTAATTTGGAGTTCAAGTGGATAGTAAAGTTTTATGCATAGATCTTGGTGGTACCAAGCTAAGTTTAGCGCATGTTTGTAATGGTGATATTTCAAACCAGCAAGCTTATGCAGTTACAAAAAATGAATCATTATCGGAGTTTAATACATTCTTGTTTAATGCAATTAAGCCTTTAATGACTGATGAGGTTAATGGCATTTCAATAGGGGTACCGAGTTTGATTGAAATGTCATCTGGAAAAGTTGTAGAAACAGTTAATATACCTGCTTGGCAAAATGTTGAAATAAAAACATTGCTAGAACAACAGTTTAGGGTGCCTGTTATTGTTAATAATGATGCAAATTGTTTTGCGGTAGGTGAGTTTCATTATGGCTCAGGCAAAGATTGCAATAATATAATTGGCGTTTGTATGGGTACTGGTTTAGGTGCCGGTCTGATATTAAATGGCAAACTTTATACTGGTAAATATAGTGCTGCGGGAGAGTTTGGTAGTTTTCCATATTTAGATGCAACAATTGAAGATTATTGCTCGGGAAAGTTGTTCACAAACTATTTTGGTACGACAGGGGCCCTCGCGTATAGAAAAGCGAGTGAGGGCTGTGAAAAAACAAAAAAAATATTTAAGCAGTTAGGTTGTCATGTTGGTGCTGCATTACATCAAGTTATTTTATCTTTTGATCCTGACAAAGTCATATTAGGGGGGTCGGTAAGTCATAGTTTTGGACTTTTTAATACTTCAATGATGCAAACATTAAAAGAATTAACACATCCTACTTTATTTGAAAACTTGCAAGTTGTACAAAGTGAATTACCCCATGCCGCTTTATTAGGCGCCTATCATATTTACAGACAACAAAAATAAAAGGAAGGAAAATGAAATATTTTAGGATTTTATGTTTATTATTTTTATTGACTGGATGTCAAGGAATTGAAAAAACAAAACCTTTTACTCAGCAAACCCTTAATGATTTCTCTAGTTCAGCAAAAGTGCAGTATGCGTTATTAAACTCTTTACCTAAATCATGTCCAGACAGAATAGAACAATGTTATTACTCTAAAATAGAGTTAACATTACCTTATGATTTAATTGATAATAATTGGGAGATATATTTTAGTCAGCTAACACCCGTTGTAGCAGATGAGTCCGAGTATTTTGATATTATTCATATAAATGGTGATTTACAAAAATTAGTCCCGACACCTTTATTTAAAGGTTTTAGCTCTGGAGAAACTCAGGAAGTTACCTTTTATAGCTCTGGCTCTAAAATCTCCCGCTCAGAGTTTATGCCTAACTTTATTGTTAACTATGCAGGTTTAGAAGCAAAAATAATTGAAAGTACAAAAACAGGAATAGACCTTCACACAGGTTTAGAGACCCAGCCTTATTTATTGCCTTTTATAGATAAGAGTGCACAATTTAAATTAGCGAGCAATGATAAAACGGTTTGGGCCAGCAGTAGTGCTTTATATCAATCAACTCCCGACCTTATAGACAATATAGATATTAGTGTGCATTTAATTCCGCAAGCTAAACAAGTATTAGTGAGTGATAAAGATCAGTTTTTAGATTTATCTCGTGGCGCTAATTTTGATTTATCTGGTTTAAGCAAACATGAAATAGCAGCCGCAATTTCGAGGCTCAAGTTTTTAGGGATTTCAGAAAAAACCTCAGGAATACCAATTAAAATAATGGTGAATGCGTCTTTAAAGTTGGATCAAGAAGGCTATCAATTAGATTTGAATCATAGTGGTATTGAGATAACAGCATCACATTCAACAGGGGCATTTTATGCGCTGATGTCGTTAACAGGTTTAGTATCAATCGATAATTTAAATATACCTTATTTAAGCATAAAAGATGCACCTAGATATGATTTTAGAGGGCTTCATATTGATGTGGCTAGAAACTTTCGTTCTAAAGATTTTATCTTAAAAACCTTAGATCAAATGGCTGCATATAAACTCAATAAACTACATTTACACTTGGCTGATGATGAAGGTTGGCGATTAGAAATTGCAGGTTTAGAAGAGTTGACCGATATTGGTGCTAAACGCTGTTTTGATTTAACTGAACAAACATGTCTTTTACCTCAATTAGGAGGAGGGGTTACGGGCGAAAGTCATTTAGATGGATTTTATTCTAAACAAGATTATTTGGATATATTAGCTTATGCAAAACAGCGTCATATACAAGTTATTCCATCATTAGATATGCCAGGGCATAGTCGTGCGGCTGTTGTTTCAATGCAGGCAAGGTATCTAAAATATATCACATCGGATAAACAAAAAGCAGAGCAATATTGGTTAACTGAGCCTAGCGATAAAACGCAATATTCTTCTATTCAACATTATAAAGATAATACATTAAATGTGTGCCTAGACAGTACTTATGATTTTATTGATAAAGTGATTTCTGAAGTGCAAAAACTTCACCATAAAGCACAAATGCCATTAAGCGTTTATCATATTGGTGCCGATGAAACTGCAGGGGCTTGGATTGAATCACCAGCTTGTATCGCACTGCAAAAAAACAACAGCGAAGCGTTAAAAGGCTTACATACATTAAATGGTTACTTTATTGAGCGAATTGCAAATATGCTTGATAAAAAAGGAATACAAGTCGCAGGTTGGAACGATGGTTTAGGAGAAACGCGCCCTGAAAAAATGCCAAAAAATGTACAAACAAATTCTTGGGCTCAGCTATTTCAAGCGGGTCATAAAGTAACGCATAAACAAGCAAACTTAAATTGGCAAACCGTATTATCAACACCAGAAGTAACCTATTTTGATTTTCCTTATGAAGCACATCCAAATGAGCGCGGAAATCACTGGGCTGCACGAAATATCAATAGTCGAAAAGTATTTGAATTTATGCCTGATAACCTCCCTGCGCACGCACAAATTTGGACCGATGTGAAAAACCAAGTTTATCAAGCGGATGATAGTCAGAGTAAACTCAATACAGGCGTTAAATTTAGAGGAATACAAGCGCACTTATGGAGTGAGATGATCCGTTCTGACAAACAGGCTGAATACATGCTTTTCCCCCGGTTATTAGCTTTTGCAGAGCGTGCATGGCATAAGCCTGATTGGGAGCTTGCATATGATTATCAAGGAGCTCACTTTGACAAAAATAGTCAGTCTTTTAGTGATGCAGCTAAAAAATCACGAGAAATTGATTGGCAAAGATTTGCTTCGGTTGTAGGCAACAAAGAGTTAGCCAAGTTAGAAAAGGCAAATGTATTTTATCGTATTCCATCCGTTGCCAGTAAGATTGAAGATGGCAAAGTACATACTAAAATTTTATATCCTAATTTACCGATAGAGTTTCAAAATAAAGAAGGGGATTGGCAGGTTTTATCAAGTGAAGAAAAAAGTGAAAACATTAAAGCAATTCGCGCTGTATCTGTATTAGGTTTGCGAAAAGGTCGTAGCCTTAATTTATAGTCTCAGCAATGACGATACGCTCTTGACTCGAAAGCCTGATGGTGATGCCATCTAGGGTTTTGATTTCGTTTACACCGATATCTTTTTTTCTGACAAGATAAGATTGTTCATTATTTGATACTGGGGAGATGATAGTGATATTAACGACTTTATTATCATCTTGCCATTGCATAAAAATATAACCGGCGCTGAGGCATAATGATAAAGCAATAACAGCAAAAGCCACATATTTGAATTGTGAAGGGGCAGGGGTTCCAGTATGTTTTGCTCCAGTAGATGTTTGATTTTTTTTTCTTAGATAAAACATAACAGATACTATGATAACAATAGTAATGAGAATTTTGGTTAACACAGAGCGCCTCTAAGCCTTTTATTAATGCATATGCATTTTACATTAAAAAAGCCATGCAGTTGCATGGCTAAATCAATATTTTATTGTAATTGTTATGACTAGTGAAGAATACGCGCTTTAATTGTACCTTCAATTGCACGTAACTCTTTTAATGCAACTTCAGAATGCTCTGTATTTACATCAATTACAACATAACCAATATTTTCATCTGTCTGAAGGTATTGCGCTGCGATATTGATACCATGCTGTGCAAAAGCTTGGTTAATTTGCGTTAAGACACCAGGGTGGTTTTGGTGAATATGTAACAAACGACTACGGCCTTGTAGCTCTGGTAATGAAACTTCTGGGAAGTTAACTGCTGATACCGTAGAGCCGTTATCAGAGTACTTAGCAAGCTTACCCGCTACTTCAATACCGATATTTTCTTGTGCTTCTTGTGTAGAACCACCAACATGCGGAGTTAAAATAACATTATCAAATTCACGTAATGGAGAGACAAACTCTTCATCATTTGATTTAGGCTCAACAGGGAATACATCTATTGCAGCACCTGCTAGCTTATCTTCAGCTAATGTTTGTGCTAATGCTTCAATATCAACAACAGTACCACGAGAGGCATTGATTAAGATTGCGCCTTGCTTCATAACTTCAAGTTCAGCTGCACCAATTAGGTTTCTAGTTTGCGCCGTTTCTGGTACATGTAAACTGATAACATCTGATGTTTGCAATAAGTTTGTTAAGCTATGCACTTGCTTGGTATTACCAAGCGTTAATTTATCTTCAATATCATAGAACTGAACATTCATGCCGATATGCTCAGCCATAATACCTAGTTGAGTACCAATATGACCATAACCGATAATGCCCAATGTTTTACCACGCGCTTCATAAGAACCAACCGCAGATTTGAACCATTCACCGCGATGTGCCATTGCATTTCTTTTTGGAATGCCGCGAAGTAACATGATCATTTGACCTAATACAAGCTCAGCTACTGAACGGGTATTTGAAAATGGCGCATTAAAAACGGCAATACCACGTTTTTGTGCGTCAACTAAATCTACTTGGTTAGTACCAATACAGAAACAACCAATCGCAATGAGTTTTTCCGCAGCACCTAAAACATCAGATGTTAGGTGAGTGCGTGAACGTATACCAACAAAGTGAACATCTTTTATTTTTTCAATCAGTTCAGCTTCAGGCAATGAAGTTTTGACATACTCAATGTTTGTGTAACCATTGCGTTTTAGTGTTTCTACAGCACTTTGGTGTAGACCCTCTAATAATAAAATTTTAATTTTTTCTTTTGCCAAAGATATTTTGTTCATTGCCTGAGCCTATTAATCAATTATTTAATTGTTTGTGGACCGTCAGGTGTACCAACAATAACAACATCTGCACCGCGTTGTGCAAATAAGCCGTTAGTCACGACACCAACAATCTGGTTAATTTTTTCTTCTAATGCTTTTGCATCAGTAATTTGTAAATTGTATACGTCTAAAATAACATTACCGTTATCTGTGATAACACCTTCACGGTAACTAGGATCGCCACCTAGTTTCACTAATTCTCGTGCCACGAAGCTGCGAGCCATTGGAATAACTTCTACAGGTAATGGAAACTCGCCCATTACTTCAACTTGTTTTGTACTATCAACGATACAAACAAATTTCTTAGCTACAGCAGCAACTATTTTTTCTCTTGTTAATGCTGCGCCGCCACCTTTAATCATGTCTTTTTGATGATTAATTTCATCTGCGCCGTCAATGTATACACTTAAATTATCAACACTATTTAAATCAAAAATTTCGATACCAAGTGCTTTAAGCTTTTCAGTTGAAGCTTCTGAGCTTGATACAGCACCAATAATAGTGTCTTTCACTGTGCCTAACGCATCAATAAAGTGATTTACGGTTGAACCCGTACCTACACCAACAATGCTGTCTTTTTCAACATATTCTAGTGCAGCCCAAGCTGCTGCTTTTTTCATTTCATCTTGCGTCATGTGTGTCTCCGGCTTTGAAGTGTATTTTAAAACAGGCTTCAGAGTTTATAATTAAGGACGGTATTTTCTGCTGCGGCATTATACTAATTATTACACTACCAGCGGTAGATTTTTTCAGGGGTTGCGATGGTTTTTAGTGGGATATCCCAACTCTCAATTGGCAATTGTTCTACTTTTTGGCAATTATGTGCAATGCCAATCAATAAAGGTTTTTGCCAACCTTCTTTATAAAACCTAGCGAGTGTGCGGTCGTAAAATCCACCACCCATACCTAATCGGTTACCTGAATCATCAAAAGCCACTAATGGTGTAAATATAATATCTAACTCACTAACAGGACATACATGACTGCAATTTAATTCGGGTTCAAAGATACCATAGCGATTAGCCTTCATGGGTGAGTTTTTTTCATACTTCTGAAATAGCAAATTCCCAGGCGTAAAAGGATGGATGGTAGGTAGGTATATTTGATGGTTATCTTGTTGTATTTTATTTATTATTTCCGATGTATCTAGTTCACCATCATTACTTAAATACAGGGCTATTTTAGCGCTTTTATAGTTATTTAATAGTTGAGATAAATTCACTTTGATGGCGTTTGCGGCAAATTCTTGTTCTTTAATTGATAATGAATTGCGTTTTTTTCGAACTATTTCTCTAATTTCAGATCTTTTCAAGGGAAAGCAACTTAAAATTTTAATAAATCAGGGTAAAATAAACTAATGCCAAGTGCGATTAGTAAGATCACCAGGATAGAGGAGATAATTACTAAAAATAGGCGGTTAGAGCCTTTTTTTATTGGGGTATCAAAGTCTTCATCAAACTCCAACGGCTCGGTTAATTCCAATAGTTCATTTTCATCATCTAAAGAAGGCAATTGCTCAGATGTATTTTGAGAGAGTTCATCTACTTTTTCTTCTAACCTAATGAGGCTTGTTGTGATGTAATCAAGTGCGCTCATTATTTTTGCATCTTTTTCAGCTTGGCTGATAGCTGAACTTTGACTGTTTTGTTTTTCACCTTCAGAACTTACTTTAGCTGTAATATCAATGATATTGACATTAATGCCCATAGTTGCAAAAACCTTTTGTTGTTTTAAGGCTTTTTCTTGGCTAATAGCATTAAATACTTCTTCGCCATGTAAGAATTTATCAGCGACTGCAGAACTTAACTTTAACTTTGTTTGTAAAATATCTTTGGCTTGTAGTTCACTAAGCTTACTTGATAATGACTTAAAAGTTATTTTAAAGCTTAAACTCATGAAGTGTATCTCGATATTCATATTGGTGTGAATGATATAGAAATTATATAGGGTTTGTGTCAGTTGTCGAAATTTAATTGAAGAGAATGTATTGTAAGCTCTTTAATTAGATAAAAAAGCCGATAGGATATCGGCTTTTGAAGAAAAAGTTAATTTCTAGTATTTAGCTGATTCACCTTTTTTAGGTAAAGCTGCTTCAATAAACTCTCTTAAATCTTGGTTAGAGCTTTCTAAATCCGCACGACGTAAATACATCATATGTCCACTTCTATAGCCTTTGAAGCGCATTCTGTCTTTCATTTTACCACTTGGGTCTAACTGCCACATTGTATACTTAGCATCAAAGTAGTTAGTTGCGCCATCAAAATAACCCGCTTGAACCATTACGTTTAAGTATGGGTTTTGTGCCATAGCTTGACGTAAGTTTTCGCCTGTGTTGTTTTTAGTGCGATCCCAAGGGTGAACAGGGCCAAACATATTGTATTTAAGATCTGTTTTGTAGTTTAACTCACCACGTAAATAAGAATTGATTGCTGGCGTAAATGAGTGCAACCAAGATGTCAGTTCAGCAGAGTAATCTGGACGTTCGCCTGAATCACGCTTATCTATGCCTAAGTAACGAGAATCTAAGCGACCTAAAGTTACGCCTTTATCACGAAGTAGCTCTTTCCAGAAAAAAGAAGCTGGAATATCTAGGTTGTTTTGTGCAACAAATTTTTCAGAAAGACCCGAGTAATGCGCCATTTTTTTGATGATCTTTTGTTTTTCCTCAG
>Ga0209395_1006921_pt1 | contig 12065 bp, 8 predicted proteins | sample GOMGulsemesocosm_3_FD_184635 | JGI IMG/M metagenome (GOLD analysis project Ga0209395, IMG submission 184635) | Methane-oxidizing microbial communities from mesocosms in the Gulf of Mexico - GOM9D Gulf of Mexico (SPAdes) (version 2) | ecosystem: Environmental > Aquatic > Marine > Cold seeps... | reverse complement strand
ACCAAAAAAACAAAACAATAGACCAAGAGGGTAGTTATTAATTAGAGGTGACAACTTCTCTGTTGGTGCCCCTGATGCCCCTAACTCACTGCAAAATTGTTCTATGTGATTGTAATTTGGATATAACCTCCCTGCGATAGTTACACCGATAACAATCCAAATAGTGGCAATTATTCCGCAATACAATAAATATTCCTGCACAAGCTTCCCTCTTTACACTTTAGTACTTTATAGTGAGACAATATTATCATCCCAACACAGCAACAAAAACAGTATAATTATGGATACTTCATCCCATAAATGGGATATATAACTTTCAAATTTACGGAGATAATTATGTGGCGATTTGATGACCTTATTATTGTTAATGAAGTAATTAAACAAAAAAGTTTTGTTAATGCCTCTAAGGTTTTAGGCATTCCATCAAGTACCGTAAGTCGACGAGTTAGTGAGTTTGAAGAAGCGTTAGGTGTACGACTATTAGAAAGGAATTCAAGAAAGCTTTCGTTAACAGATAAAGGTGCACTGCTTTTTAAGCAATGTAATTTACAGCTACAAACATTAAAAAACGATGTAAACGCTCTTACTCAGTTAGACGCAATGCCGGTTGGCTCAATAAAAATCACCGCCCCAGTAACATTAGGTAGTGAAGTGCTAAGTCCCTTCTTCTGCCAGTTCTCTCATAAATATCCTGATATAAGACTAGATATTACCCTAACCAATGAATATGAAGACATCCTTGATAAGTCATTTGATGTCGCCATCCGTGTTGGTCCATTAGAGGACTCACAGTTTATTGGTCAACTACTGTGTTCTAGCCAAAGTGTCTTTGTTGCTAGCAGTAAATATATAAAAGATAGCACTATTGATAACAGCAATATTCTGTCATTAAGTCAGTGTAATTTTTTAAGTTATATTAACGAGCAAAAAGAATTAACCATTAAAGACAATAACACGACAAAACAGCAAACTTTGATTCCAGTCTCTTCAAGAATGTCATCTAGCAGTACACGGATATTACGTGACGCCGCAATAAACCATTTAGGTATTGCCTGTTTACCGTTATTAAGTGTGAAACATGAACTGGAAACAGCTCAACTCATTCACATATATCCTGACGTTCAAGGCTGTTCTGCTAAAGATATTTATGCGGTTTATCCTAGTAAAAAATATCACTCGGAGCGCATGAAGTTATTTCTAGCTGAATTAAAGAAATTTATTCAAGCGTGTTAATTGATAGCTCTTTTCGATGCTCTTCAAGCCTAGTATAGAGAAAGTCTAATTTAATAAGCGTAATGCGTTGCTCTGCTTGTTCAAAAACATCGCGAGCCTCATCTTGTTTCCCCAACGCGATTAATACCCGAGATAAATGTAATTTGATACCGTTTATACCAATAGGTGTTTTAAGAATTTGATAAAACGACAACGCTAGTTTGTATGATAGGTATGCTTGATCGTATTGTTGAAGAGAAAAATGAGCTTTACCTTGTTCTTCGGCAATATTAGCTTGTAGTGACCAAAAAGAATGAGTTTCAGCTAAACGTTGAGCTTGCTCAAAAGAACTTAGTGCATCGTTATACTGAGTGTTTCTTATTTGAATTCGTCCTTGAAGTAAGAACAATCGAATACGATCTTCTGGTGCCACACCTTCAACCGACATCGCTTTGTTGATTAATGATGTCGCTAATACTAATCTATCTTGCCAGACGTATAATTTACTCAAGTAAATCATCGCGATAATAGAGTCTGGATTTAATGCTAAGTAACTTTCGAAAAAGCTAACTGATGACTTCCAGTCTGACTCGTAACTGATCATTGCCTCTGCAAAAAGAGCATCGCTGAATTCTTGTCGAGGTGAGAACTTAACCACATCAATTGGCTGATTAACAAACTCGGCTAACTTTTCGGAGAGCTTACTTATCGCACCTTCTATGGTTGTATCTAGCACGACACCTTGTTTAACGTCGCTTTTGGTATGGATTTTATAGACCAACTTGTAGTCTGCCACATCGCCATGGAACTCGGTTTCAACAACGACGCTTGCCCCAGAGACATTGAATATTCGAGCGACATCTTCTGTGGGAAACTCTCTTTCTATTCCTGCAACATACATTAAATGAGGGACTTCGGTGCCTTGGAAAACAAATACAGATGAAGGTAAACCTTTTAACCGAGCAATTAACTGCTCCATGCCACCTAAATAGATCCAATTATTGTCTTCGTATGACACTCTGCTTTTAATAGGTAATACAAGTACGTTATGTTCAAACTCGTTATTCGTTTTATCAGTAAAACTTAACCAGGTGATAATGCAGATGAGTAAAAAAAACAAACCAATAAATATTTTGCTCATTGGGAATGAAAATTTTGAGGTCTCGTCTTGGGAGGAACTTTGCTCTGCGACTACTTCAATTGGAGAAAAAGAACCGGTAAATGCGTAACCTTTGCGTGGAAAGTTCTGAACAATATTTGAATTATCAAATAACTGTCTTATTTCTCGTACCGACTGAAAAATCACACCATCGTCAACACTTACGTCATCCCAAATGGTTGCCAATAACTCTTTTTTACTAAAAACATGTTCTGGCTTTTCTGCAATGAATAAAAGTAACGACAACGTTTTAGGGCGAATATTTTTCACAACATCCCCTTGAGTTAAGGTTCTAGTCGTAGTGTCTAAAAGAAAGTTGTCTATTTGATATTTCATTAATACTTCGCGTAAACCTATTACTTATAAGAGATAAATTCAAAAAAAGCATTTACCTGATAGGTGAATGCTTTTAGTTAGAATATCGAAGTTTAATGCATTAACAAACTACTCTTTTCTCTTTCCGAGCAATAAATATTCAAAATCGCTAGAAAGTGCTATTTTTCCCTTTTTTACGACAACGGATTGGTTTGAATAATAGTCATAAACAGTATCTCCATTGTCAAAAACACCATAAACCGAAAGACTCTTCTGCCCTACATTCAGCCCCTTAGCAACAAGCACTTGATCTTTACCAGCCAGATCACGCTTAAATATATAAGGACTTTTATTTAATTGTTTATGAACACCAGCGCCAACTGCATAATGATTTTTACGAAATTGACCTAACTTTTGCCAATGAGACAATAGCTTTTGCGTATTAGGTTTGTTCAAGTCTTCCCAATTCATAAACGTACGCATATTTGCATCAGCTACAGCACCTTCAGCATACATAGGTCGAGCTATTTCATCGCCGTAATATATTTGTACTCCACCGGGTGCCATCATTAATTTAAATGCGTTTTCGTAAGTATTTTCTCTCTTTCTGTCGTAAGAATTATGGTCATCATGCGAACCAATATAATTTAGTACGGCTTTTCCCTTCATTTCTGCGTTATTCAGAATGTTGGAGTAGTTTGAGTATATGGTTTCAGCATCTGCAGAAACGTGTTGAACAAAGCCCATGTTTATTAGCGCGTCAAAACCATAGTTAAAAAAGTCGACTTTTTTGTCTCCAAAATCAAAATCTCTACTGCCTTTAACTGCCGAACTAAAGCCGTCTAATCCCCAATTAAAAACCTCACCAACCATATAAAATGGTAAGTCATCTTTTACTAATTTAGGATTGTTTTGTTTCCATAGGTTTAATGAATAATCGGCTTCCGTTCGTAATTCACCCCATATTTCAGGTTCTATGTGTTTCGCAGTATCAACTCTATAACCATCAACGCCGTATTCTTTTACCCAATCAGTTAACCATTTAATTAAGTAATACTTAGCTGCACGTGGATAGTTTGTTCGGTCAAAAAATTCATTAAGTTCGGTTAATTCCTGTTTAAGTCGCCCTTCTTTTTTCCATTTAGCTAATAGTTCTTTAGGAAGTTCAACAGCCGTATTTTCTTCAGTTTTAATATCATTTAGAGAAACAGCAAGCGCACATTTGGTATTTTGTTCAAAGCTGTTCCAGTCACATAAAGGCTGTTTTCTTACCCAGTCGCTTGGCCATTCCCAATCCGTTTTTGTTGTTGGTCCGGTGTGATTAAGAATGACATCGATTAATACTTTAATATCATGTTTATGAGCCGTTTCGATTAATTGTTTAACATCGGCTTCAGTACCATAATTTGCATCCACTCCTGTCCAATCTTTTGGCCAGTATCCATGATAAGAATAAGTAAAACCTTCTGACTCATCGTAACCGTGCACTTGTTCTATAACAGGAGTCATCCATAAAACACTAACGCCTAAATCAGTAAAATAACCTTCTTCTATTTTTTCAATAACCCCTTTAATATCGCCACCTTCAAAGCCTCGTAATACCCCTGACTTTTTATAGCGATTATAAGAAAAATCGTTTCCCTTATCGCCATTATTAAAACGGTCGGTGAGTAAAAAATAAGTGGTGGCATTTTTCCAAAAATCAGGAGTCGATTGTTCAGCTTGAATATTTAACGAGCAGGATAAGCCCAAACAAAGCAGAGCTAATTTTTTTAAATTCATAACGCATGTTCCTATTTGTAACCTAAGTTAGTTTGTTAGGGCATAGTTATAAACTTAGTGGAAATAGTTAACTTAAACTTTCTTAAAAATACTTAAAGCCATGATTATGCAAATTAATTTACATGTACATAGTTACAAATCAATCTGTTCTTTTTCTGCTTTTCTAAACCTAGCAGGTGGTGTTCCTACTGATTTTTTAAAGCGTTTAGAAAAATTAAAGACATCGGTATAGCCAACCTGCTCGGCAATTTGTTCAATTGACCATGTTGTATTAAGTAGTAAATATTTAGCCCGTTCAACACGTAAGTAGATAAGTTGTTGAATAGGACTTCGTGAAAATCTTTTTTGAAAAAGTCGATGCAAATGAGACGTTGAATAATGAATAATTTCTGCCATGTCTTCTACCGTCCAATGAAAGTGTAATTTCTTTTCAATATCGCGGATCAACTGTTCAAGTTTTTGAAGTTCCGATGAAACCGTATGTTCAGCGCTTAAGGTTTGCTCTAGATAAAATTCAAGTTGCTTTATGACAGGCTGTCGTAAGGTACTTGAACGTTCGTAATAAATAAAACTCAGTAGATGAAAGAGTTGCCGCGCACTATCACACAATGCAATAGGCTTACGTTGTTCGCATAAGTTTTTCCATCGTTTACCGTTATTAAGATCAAACCACACCATTGAAAAGTTTGGAGAGGTTAATTCAAGTAAAAAAGGTTTATGTGCTGGTAAGGTAATTAAATGCCCCTTGCCTACGGTTTCAGTACCCATTTCGGTGTGAACCTCTATGGTTCCGTCTACAGCATAAAGGAGAGTATGGCACATAGGGTCTGAACGTCCGACGGAGTATGTTCCTGATAAATGCGATACCCCACAAAGTGTTATATCGAGCTCATTCATCTCTGGCACCTTAGTTCTTTCAACAAACCTTTCGTTACATTCAGCTCCTATTTCTAAGATATCTGCCCATTCTTGTAACATGCTACGCCCTCCTCATGATAGTTTTGGATAAATATAAGAGAGATTCACCCATAAAACAAATAATGATTGAGGACTATAATGGAATTATCTAAAAAACACACAAAAACGTGCTTTAACGGTTTAAAATAACTTTAAGGAGTTTGATATGACCAACATTGAAATACTAGGATTTACCTCGGCATTTTTAACGACTTTTTCATTTTTGCCACAAGCTATTCAAGTAATTAAGACCAGAGATACTGCGTCTTTGTCGTTAGCAATGTATAGCATTTTTACCTTAGGTGTCGGTTCTTGGTTGATGTACGGAATAATTAAGCAAGACAATGCGATGATAGTTGCAAACATTATTACTTTTTTCTTATCAGCAACGATTTTATCGATAAAGATATATAATGATTTTTTCAACAAAAAGAAAAAAGCCTCTAATGTTTAGAGGCTTGAGCTGGTTAGGGTAGCAATATAGATAACCTATACTTAACCTTTGTTAATCACTAGTTTGCTTGATTTATTAGCCCAGCTAAACGAAATAGTTAATGTACGCTTATCAGCATTGTGAACAAAAGCAGATTTTGATAACACCAGCCCCTCTACTTCAATACCATCAATCTGCTGACTTATATTATGAACCACGAGCTTAATCTGACGAGCTTCTGGCATATTCTCATAACCCTTCCCTGCTCTTTCAAAATCAAAGCTGATTTGTTTCTCTGTATTTTTTGCTGAGAAGCTTAATAAATCGAATTGTTGTGATTCAATTGCACCATGTGTTTTTCCATCATCTTCATACATTTTTCCAGAACTTTGTAGTACAGAGTCGTCAGCATAATAGTGTAACGTTAGCTGCTCACTAGAATAGTCCGTGGTATTGTTTATTTCATTAACCATAGGAATAAACGCGCCAGCTCTCACTAAAACAGGAATTGTGGTAAGTGATACTGGAACAGTTGCTTGTGAGCCACCTTGATAACGTGTGTCGTTCCAGAAGTCGAACCATACACCTTTAGGTAAAGTAACTTGTTGGTGTGTTAACTTAGCTTGTGTAACAGGTGATACTAAGAATGAATCGCCCCATAAATATGCAGATTTCTCATCGAAAAGTGCTGCATTATTTTCATCATCAAAAAACAATGGACGCATTAACGGCATACCTGTTGTCGAGTTTTGATATGCCATAGTATAAATATATGGCAACATTTTATATCTCAGCTTGATAAATTCACGGGTAATGTCTTTGGTTTGTTGATCATGAAATACCGGTTCTGGTGCGATATTGTCTTGTGCATGTGGACGGTAAATTGGTTGAAACACCCCGTATTGTAACCAACGAATATACATTTCTTTATCGAATGTTTCTCCGCCAGCAAAGCCACCTAAATCGGAATGTGTATAACCTAGCCCCATCATGCCCATTTGTAAACTCAACTCTACCTGTGGCTTTAAGCCATCCCACGAGCGTGAAACATCACCTGTCCATGGGAACATACCAAAGCGTTGTGAACCTGCAAAACCAGAGCGCATTAATATAAACGGACGGCTATCTGGTTGAAGTTTACGTTGATTTTCATAAACAACTTTTGCCCACTCGTGCCCATATACGTTATGAATTTCAGCACCGGTGGCATATTGTTTAGTTTCAGATAAATAGTGAACCATGTCGTCAGGATGTACTTCTGGTTCGCCTAAATCGCCCCATGTACCTGCAACGCCCTGATTGAACAGTTCTTTATAGATATCCCAAAGCCAATCTTTTGATTTATTGTTGAATATATCAATTAAGCCCGTAGTACCAAAATAGAAGTCATACTGATACGGCTGACCGTCTGAATTTTTAGCCAGTACATCATGCTCTATCGCTTCTTGCCATCGCTTAGAGGTATTTAATATGAAGGGTTCGCTGATCAAGATTGTTTTTACATCTTTTTCATTTAAATCAGCCATCATTTCAATAGGCGTAGGAAAGGTATTTTTATCCCAATCTAAACTTCCCATATGCCCTTTAATATCAGGACCAAACCAATATAAGTCTAAAATTAAGGCATCAAGCGGTATATCTTCACTTTCAAATTTATTAACTGTTTCTCGTACTTGTTGCTCAGATTTGTAACCAAATCGCGAGGCAAAGTTACCTAACGCCCAACGTGGTGGTAAAGGTTGTTTACCCGTTACATCAACATAGTTATTAATCAGTTCAGGGTAAGTATTACCGGTAAAAACAATGTAACTCGAACGACCACCAACTGACTCAAACGACAAGGTGTTTTTTTCTGTTTTACCAATATCTAAAAAGCCACTGGCAGAATTATCGAACAATACCGCGTATTTTTTATTTGACATAACCATAGGTAAACCAAAATTCATTTGATTAGATTCTGTGGTGTAGCCGTAATGAGCCTTGTTATAAAGAGGCATTCTATGGCCTCTACGATCCATGCCGAGTACTCTTTCACCACCACCAAGTAGCTTTTCGGTGTCGTCTAATAAAAAATTAAAACCTATATTTTTAGACAAATCTACAAACTCGCTCTGTGTAGTCAGTAGGGTTTCGCCTCGATAAAAGCGTGCCGTTAAATCGCTTTTATTAATAACAACTCGCAGTTCACCATTAATAATAATTAAGCTGGATTCTGTTTCTTTTACTTGTATATTATTGGTTGTAACTTGTTCTGCTTTAGCAAATGAAGGTAATTGTTTTGTTTGGCTGTCATACATAACTTCAATAGCATCGCCAACCAAAGCAGTATAGGTAACTTGACCTTCACGTGTTTCAATAACTAGTGTATTTGAGTCAGTATGGTGTGAAACATAACCTTTCGGTAGTAGTGAACAAGCAGAAAGCAGAAGAAAACTGAGCAGATAAAGGTATTTTTTTCGATACGAAAATAAATTATTTAGCATTGAATACGCCATAATGCTTGTCCTGTAATAGTGAGCATAGGCATTTAAATAAAACACCTTACAAATTAAATGAGTTAAAGGAATATAATCAAACTTCAAGGTAATTCATCTGGTGAAGTTATCGCCAGTTTCATACCATCAGTAAATATTATAATCCGTCAATTTAAACTCAAATAGGCTCACTGCTACAAGTCATTACATACGTATTCACTAATAGGCGTAGGTGAAGAACCTTTAGACCAACCACTGTTTTAACTTTTGAAGCAGAACTTCGGGCTCTATGGGTTTAGTTAAATAATCATCCATCCCGGCTTTTAAACAATTATCACGATCCCCTTTCATTGCATTGGCTGTCATAGCAATTATAGGTATATCTCCATTTAGGTCGCCATTTTTATTGTTCCTGATATTGATGGTTGCTTCATAACCATCCATTTCAGGCATTTGGCAATCCATTAATACGAGTTGATAAGCTTCTGGAGTTTCTTTTAGTTTTGCTAATGCTTCGACGCCATTATTCGCAATATCGGCAGTGAGTCCAAATTTCTTAAGCACACTACAAGCAACAATTTGATTAACACGATTATCTTCGACTAATAGAATACCTTGCTTAATTGGCCATTTAGGGATGATAAACTCATGTTTGTATGAAGCATTTAATTCTTTTGGTTTAACTTTTTGTGTGCTGATATCAAGTTGAACGACACAGGTAAAACATGTTCCTTTACCCTGTTCACTTTCAACGGTAATATCACCGCCCATCAAAGCGGCAAGTCGTTTAGATATAGCTAAACCTAAGCCTGTACCACCATATTTTCTCGAATTAGACACATCAGCCTGGCTAAATGACTCGAATAGCTTAGGAAGAGCTGCACTCGCTATTCCAATGCCAGTGTCGGTTACCTTAAAAGTAAATTGCCATTGATTTTTATTAATAGCTAATAAATCAGTATGAATAGAAACACTACCCGATTGCGTAAACTTAATCGCATTACCGACTATATTCGTTAGGATCTGTCTGAGGCGGCCAGAATCACCTATCACCATCATTGATTCAAAAGAAGAGTCTAGCGTTAGAGATAACTTTTTTTCTTGCGCTTGAAAACGCATAAAATCACTAAACTCGACTAACAATGAGTGTAGTTCAAAAGTATGGCACTCTAATTCAAGTTTATTTGCGTCAATTTTAGAAAAATCAAGAATGTCATTAATTAAATTGAGTAACGACTTGGCGCTTGTATGAGCAAGGCCAGCATGATGCTTTTGGTCATCAGATAATGAATCGTTAAGTAACAAGTCTAACATACCTATTATACCATTCATTGGTGTTCTAATTTCATGACTCATCGTTGCTAAGAACTGTGATTTAGCAATAACAGCCGATTCTGCTAATGCAATAGCTTCAACTAACTCATCGTATTGTATTTTCTTTTGATTGATATCGGTTCGAATTGAAATGTAGCCGGTTATTTGTTTTTTATCCTTTCCTGAGGTCATCGGAATAATCGTATTATCAACCCAGTAAAGTTCGCCTTTCTTATTCTTATTTTTAACCTCGTCCTGCCACACATTACCTTGTGAAACAGACCGATACATTTTTTGCCAATATTCTTTGGAGTGATGACCTGAGTTGATAATGCTATGATCTTGGCCTAATAGTTCGTCTTCACTATAACCACTGATTTCACAAAACTTAGAGTTTGCATAAGTAATTTTTCCATTAACATCGGTAACGGCAATAATAGCGTGTTGATCCATGGCAAACTTTTGCATCAATAAATCATTTTTATTCCCTTCATTTGATTTTATCGACTCTTTAAACTCTTCAACCGCTCCCCAAATATTTTTAATGTATTCGTCGTTATTATGCTGTACTTCAACTTCCATATTCCCTTTTGAAAGCTGAATGAGTGCATCATAGACCTGTGTTAAAGCTTTTGAGGTAGTTCGTGAAAAATAAAAAGCAGAACAAAGCATCAACACCATTAATGCAATAGCAAGCTCTGTTATATAGGTTTTTTTATAAAGTGTGCCTTCAACTAATTCAGCTTGTCTTGTCAATTCATCGGCATAATGTTCAGATAAGTCAAAAAACAAACTATTGAGTACTTTTAATTTTTTATTCGCTAATGCTAATTCATCTGTCGCATATTTCACGTCTACAGACGACATTTCAATGGCTGAAATAGCCTCTAAACGATAGGCAGCAAAAGCGTTTTTAATATGCTGAAAAATATCTTTATCATTGATATAAAGAGGGTTTTTATCATCAACACTTTTAATTAATCGTTTTTCAACTTTGTATAAACGATTGAGGTGCTTCTTTCCTTCTACATATATTTCTTCTTCGTCTAGGCTTTCAGCCTCTAACAACAAAGTAATAATTTCAGTATTACTATTGGTGAGTAAGATAGAAACCTGATTTATTTCACTAATTTGAACTAAATTAGTTTTACTTAAATTTTGAAATAATTCTGCGTTAGACTCAATAACTTGATTACTAGAGAGATAAAGAACAAGAGTGAAGATCACGCCAAGAATTGGCGCGATAAGAAAACGAGTTGTTAAAGAAATAGAACCGAACATTAGACTACCAACTAATAAATTATAATGTAGGCCATTCGTTTGGCTTTATTGTTCCTTTAAAAACTAAATTACTTCCTTCCTTTTTGAAAATAACAATAACGCCTTCTGGCTTCGGCCAAATACCTAAACCATCTTTAAGGTTTGCTGTGTGACCAACAAAAACCGCATTAGCGATAACGTCACTACTATTAAACATAGCATTTTTTAAATATTTCCCGAGCATTTCTGATTCTTTTTGAGCTTTACTCATAGAGTAAGCCAGCTTATCATCAACGTCATATGCACCAAATACGGCTTTTGCCGTTTCTTTAGTTCGACAATATGGACTAGATTTAACTTTTCCAATAGGAATACCAAGTGATTTAATAACACCGCCGATACGTTTAACTTGTGCTTGCCCTTCTTCTGTTAAATTTCGTTGTGTACCACAGCTGGATAGATCCACCAAAACTTTACTACGACTTTTATCTTTTCGTTTAGTTATGCCATGACGCATATAAAGAATATGACCGCCAGCCTTAATATCTTCTATTAAGATTTGTGCAGACTTAACATCGGAAAGAACTTCAGTTGCACTTAACTGCATTGACCACACTAATGTTGCCAAAAAAACTGCATGAATAAAATGTTTCATAACTCTCCAAAGGGTATTATTTACCACCAAATACAAAAATATTTGAAAATATACTTAAATAAACTATAGCGTAAATACTGGGTTGAATAAAAGCCTAACGGCTAATATTTATATTGCTTTAGAAAACAGTTTAAACAGAAGAGGCTATTGATTAATTTAACTACCTATCTCTAGCTAGGCTTTTGTGTGCTTGAGTAAAATCACCAGCGGCAATAGACCCTGTAATTGATAATTCGCCAGCAAGTGCAGCTGATGCACAAACTTCGGCAAACGCTCGGGCTTGATTTTCTTTAGGCAAATTCATTAATGCTAATGAAGCTTGTTGGCTCGGTAACGATGTTCCGCCGCCAACTGTACCTACAATCAAATTTGGTAGAGTAACAGAGCAATATAAATCTCCAGCATCCGTCACTTCAAATCGAGTAATACCCACTGCTGCTTCAGCGACACAAGCAGCGTCTTGTCCACATGCAATAAACATTGCAGCTAAACTATTGGCATAAT